>Ga0102912_1000005_pt1 | contig 33096 bp, 43 predicted proteins | sample Colrivmeta1560A3_FD_78499 | JGI IMG/M metagenome (GOLD analysis project Ga0102912, IMG submission 78499) | Estuarine microbial communities from the Columbia River estuary - metaG 1560A-3 | ecosystem: Environmental > Aquatic > Marine > Intertidal zone > Estuary | place: USA: Columbia River...
CAAAGGCGCGGATCTTCGTAGCTGAGACGATGTTTTTTTGACCGCAGTTTCTTGGTTCCAACGATCGTGTGATCGTCAGCCAGTTCTCCGATGTAAATGTCGGTTGGCTGATTATTAAGGTAAAAATACTTCCTGTCGTGCCGGAATCCGAAAGGCTCCGGCTGGGAGCGCCACGCGATATAGGTTTTACCGTTGTGCTTGACGATGCTGGGGCTGAAGTTGGCAACGTTGTGCGCAGGCAGACCCCTCAGGATCCGCTTAAAACTGCCCCCTAGGTTCTCTGCTTGTGTATAGACAGTGGGTATACCCTCACGCTCGCGCTTAATCGGGTACACAACATCGCTATTTGCGTGGAAGAAACGGTATGTGATGTTCATTAGGCTGCCAAAAGATCGTTAATAGCCGCAGAGAAACCGGCGGAAACTGATTCCCAGCGGTACTCGGGGCGTTGTGTCACGGCAAAGCACGCTTCTGCGACTTCGTCGTAAACCTTTTTGTTGTAATACAGTTCGTTAAGGCAATCGACGGCTGATTTCACAGAAATCAGACCGCGTTCAACCCCAAGATCTTTGTCGACAACCCACGTTGCGATGTCTGCGAGCTGCGCAGCCTCATCCCAGATGTCAAGACACGCAGTGTGGGCCGGGACAACTTGGGGTTTACGGCAGCTTGCGTGCTCGAAACTCACCAGGCCCCATCCTTCGCCATCTGCGGTGTTAATACCAACGTCACATGCGTTGTAAATTGTGTTCAGCATCTCATCTGGAGGTGCTTGCATGTAGTTAATGTTCTCCGATGTCAGGATCAGGCGTTGAGCGCCATCGATTTTGACTCGTTCGCACTCACGGCGGAACAGCGGGATAATGTCCCACCCCATATCTTTGGCGCCCATGTGTAGATACAACATGGCGTCAGGCTTATCCTGCGCAAACTTAACGAAGGTTTGGATTGTTAAATCGATTCGTTTGCGTGGTTGGTTGCGATTGCCGTTAAAAACGATGAATTTGTCTTTAGGCAGACCGAGCTTGTCCCGAGCTTCGTCGCGCGGCATCGGGCTGAACTTGCTGAGGTCCACCCCATGCGGCAGCACACCTAGTTTGGCCGCTTGCACGCCGTGATCGATGATCCGATGCGCGGATCCCACAGTGAATGTGACAGCAAGATCCCAATGCGGGATGTTCCGCAGCATATCCGGGTAGTAGCGCTCGCTATCCACCGGGAAGTATGCGATGAATTTGAACTTAAACTTATCCTTTAGGAATTGGCAGCGTTCCCAGAACTGGTTCACGACCCAGATGTCGTTTAGACAGATGATTACATCCGGCTTTACGTTTTCAATGACTTCCGGAATACGCGGGATTCCAAATCGATCCGGACAATGCAGCGTGGACGCCGGATAAATCTTGTAGGGTTTGTCGTGAGGGTCTCCAGCGTAGTTAATACCTAAAACGGTTACTTCGTGCTCTTTACACAGCACATCTAGTACACTATGAGTTACACGTGCGAACCCAGTGTTACTGCAAATGTCTCCGTACCAGAGAACTTTCGCCATTCTTGAAGTATCCTCTTGATACGGGTAATATAGCAACACTGTCAATTTACTGACATGCCGAGCCGGGAAACTTTTGCCTACCGCCGCGGCGCTCAGATGCGTGCCGTGCGCGCACAAGAAAGCACAATAAGCTCTATTGACTCTATTTACTCCAAAGCGGCTGATGATTTTCAGACGTTTTGCACGATCTTGGACAAGCCCCCAGCAAAACACATGCTGGAGTGGCATCACCATCTGATAACGGGGGAGTCCAATAAGTATTTACTCGATATTGCAGGGCCTAACCTTGATATTTTGAGCCCACGTGGTAGCGCTAAGTCTACTGTACTTAACTTATTTACTGCATGGATTATTGGGAGGCACACAACCGCCCAGAGGCCATTACAGATTATTTATGTTTCGTATAACATTGCCACCGCTATCCCCAAAAGTCGAATTATTCGACAGCTTATTGACTCTCCTGAGTTCCGTAAGATCTTTCCGAGGGTTCAGTTGAAGTCCGGTATGCAGTCGGACATCGGTTGGTCGATTGATTTCGATTACGCAGGTATTCCGCGTATCGGTGATGAGGAATTCACCCTTAGGGCAGCCGGTCTACGAGGTTCCATTACGTCTAAACGTGCACACCTAGTTATCGTAGATGACCCTATTAAATCTAGTGCGGATATTAAGAACCCGGCTATCCGGGATGAGATGAATAACAACTGGTCGTCCGTTATTGCACCAATTATCTTCGAAGGTGGGCGTTCTATCTGTCTTGGAACTCGTTTCCATCCTCTAGATATCCATAAAACCATGTTTGTACCCACTAAAGGGTGGAAACAGGTGACGCAAGAGGCTATTACGTACGATAACAAGGGGGAACCAGTCAGTTATTGGCCGGAACAGTGGTCTGCTGACTATTTGTTAGGTCAGAAAGAGCTAGACCCCGTGGCTTTTGCTTATCAGTATCAACAGCAGCCCGTGATGACCTCTGATCTGGTCGTTTCTCCCGATCTGCTCGTTAAAGGAGAAGTTGTAACTGAATTTGACAGCCTCGCAGTAGGTATTGACCTCTCAGCAAGCAAGAACGAGACCAGCGACTACACAGCTTTTGTGTTAGGAGGGCGTTTAAAGGATAAATACTACATAATCGATGCTCACCAGTGTCGTTCCATCGGAAATCTTGAAAAAATAGACCTTCTGTGTGATATGTTGCTCGAATGGGGCATTTTGACGCTACATGACGGGCAATATATGCCGACATACTCCACGATCACCCTCGTGGTCGAGTCTGTAGCGTACCAAGCGTCGTTGGCGGCGGATTTACGACGAGTTTTGATTAACGACAGGGACCTGGGCAACTTACATATTCATGAAGTCAAAGGTTTTCGCGGGGACAAGATCGCCCGTTTCCGCGGAACGTTAGGTTTGCTAGAAAATAAGAAAATCACGTTCAACAAGTACCGTAAGTTTGACGCTCTGTTCGATCAGCTGATCAACGTCGGCGCCACAGCGCATGACGACCTCTTAGACGCATACACTTGGCTTATTGCGTATTTACAGCGCCGAGGGGAGTTTTCAATTGAGTACTGATTCAGCCCCCGTGGGAGACACTACAGTGCAAAAAGCTCTCGGCCCGGCCGAGCCTGATATGAAAGGTAAAAAAATATGGGTTGCTGTAACTGCGCACAGTCCTCTGAGTAGGATAGATCCTCTTATAAATGTTGTAAAAGCGTACAATGATTTTGTTTGCGATGTTTGTATTCATGTTTACGTAGATTACGAGTCTCAAAACTGTGTTGAGGATTTAGCGAAAATATTAGAAACAGTCTCAAATAAGACTATTGAGATAAAAGTCGCTTCTCCGGAATATGAAAATTGGTATCTTACCTGGGCTCATAAGACTGATCTAGCGTTAGCTGTCCTCAATAGAGTCGCGGATTTCTACATTTACCAGGAGAACGATATGGTTCTTCTTTGGGAGAATTTCAGGTATTGGGTTCGCTGGAAGCCGCGCCTCGCTGAGTTGGGTTTAGAGCCTGGTTTTGTTCGATACGAGTTATTTGAAAATAAGAAGATTGCTTTCGATAATTATTATCCTTATTCTTTGTCGCGGGAGACACCTAATATCTGGGGACATATTGGATTCACAGTCCCTAAGCTTTTAGTTGTTGATCGCGAAGTTCACTTTTTTGTTCAGCTGGCTAATCCATATTATGGAGCGATGATCCTCGATCAAGCTGATGCCGAGGCTTATATTCGTTCAGATAGTTGCGATCCGGGGAAAAGTTACGCCAAAGTCGGAATCCGAAACTGGCCTATCGCGGATCGTAGTTCGCTCGGGCTGACGTTCGAGAATGTCCCTTCAGGATACGAACATAGACGTTGTGTTCCCATGCGGAAAGAAAACGGAGTGTATAAACTGCATTCCAGTAGTCTTATCCTTCACGACGATCTCAAATATTCCCCGAAATTAAAAGAACTTCATGGAAGTTTGTTAGACTGTGATCATCTAATAAGTCTGGTTTAAAGTGGCTGGCGGAGGCGCTGCCTTTGTAACCGTCGGATACCAGCTCCAAGGAAGAATCTTGTATCAGACGCTTGGCAGAGGCGACGCGTATAGACTTCGAAAGTTTATTGAATCTCACAATGGAACGATTTTTTGGTTCAATCCTGCTTGAAGATGATGCCGTACATCATCCAAAGCACTATACGCAGGGTGACATTGAGTGTATCGATGCTTTGCGGGCTGCCTTAGGTGTTGAAGGTTTTAAGGCATATTGTCGAGGAGCCTGCCTTAAATACCTATGGCGCACAGAACATAAAAACGGAGTTCAAGATCTTCAAAAATGCGCGTGGTATTTAGATCGATTAATAGAAGAAGCTGTTAAATACCCTAAACTACCTTAAGCACTCGGATCCGTATGGACGTTCGCGCTTTTGGTTCGTATTACGGTCAATCTGCTTCGCTACCGTACGCAAGCGGATTTACGGTTAATGCCTCCGGCACTAATATTAATTTTGCAGCTTGCAGAGGTATTTTTATTGAGAGTGCATCTAAAAACACGGATAAAACCTTAGTGGTTACGCTTACGGATTCTCCTGGAACCCCTATAACTTTTAAACACATCCGAGAGGATACACATTTACCAATATCGATTACGTCTATTAGTGGTATCAGCACTGTTGACTACGTTTACGTGATGTACTGATGGCCGACATCGCTAAGAAAAAAGATCCCGCTAAGTGGGCTCGGGCTAAAGCCAAGGCTCGGGCAAAACTTGGTGGACACAGTGCTCGCGCAATGCAGCTTGCGACTAAGTACTATAAAGATGCGGGCGGACGTTACGAAGGTTCTAAATCTTCGTCTAATCGACTTTCTCGTTGGGGAAAGGAAGATTGGCAAACTCGTGAAGAGTACGAAAAGGATTCTAAGTAATGGCCTCTAGTTACAGTTCTTCTGATTTAGCCAAGCTTTTTTCAGGCGGAGAGGATAGCTTCCGGGAAGATGTTCTCGACGAAGTTACATCCGAAAAGCTCTTCGACGAGCTGTATCAAGACACGTCCGATGCCACTCGTTTGGCACTTTGGAATCGTCTTTTGGATGCTACGAAAGACGATCTTTTAAAATCTGCGACTGTGTCCCGGATGACAGGCTCGCCCACGCAGGCTGGCGGGTCATACGTGTGATGGCTGATTTAGCTCGCGAAAAAGGTAGGACTGAACGTTATCTACCTAAAGCCGCGTGGGCTTCTTTAAGTCCTTCTGAACGTCGTGCTACCGACGAAGCCAAGAAACGTGCGACACGCGGCGACAGACCTGTAAATACTCAAGTTCCTAATACAGCTAAAGCACGCGAAGCTCGTCGTCGAGCATCTGAGTATATTAGGAAGAAGACTTCTTAAACAAAATGCGGAGCCCGTTCAACCAAGCCGCTGATTTTTTTGGTCGGGCTTTTTCCGATCAAGAGCAAGCTGCAGACACGCAAGAATATTTAGATACCGTATATGACTCTCCATCTGAATACAATCTCCGCTTACAAAGCCCCACTATCGGTGCAATGCCTCCTGCTTTAACGGGTAACCCTTCCGCTGAGGATGAGATGGATAATTACGTGCGCGGTATGAAAGAGTCTTTGCTCGAGGAAGCTCGGGCAAAGCGGCGCCCTACTAATGGCGATAGTGCTGTACGCGCCTCTGGCGGAATCAATACTGCCGTTAAGCGCTAATATGCTGACAGCCTTTAGGTTGTCATGCTGTTTGACTGTTTTTTGTATTTTGACGAAAAAGAGCTCCTGGAGCTCAGAATTGAGTTACTTAAAGATATTGTAGATGGATTTATTATTACAGACGGAGACCGTACGTTTAAAGGCGATCCTAAGCCTTTTACGTGTGTAGATACCATCCGGGCTCTGGGTTTACCTGAGGATAAGATTCAAGTTCTTCACGTCGAGCTTCCTACTCCTGAAGATATTCCTAATCCGTGGGCGCGCGAGTATGCCCAGAGGGATGCTTTAGGAGTCGGCATGCGTATGACTCCACCTGATTCTGTGTTCTTTTTCAGTGACGTTGACGAAATCCCTAAACCCGAAGCTTTGCTGGAGGCGGTCGAATTAGCCAAAGCAGACACTTCGCGGTGTGTTCGGCTATCCATGCCTATGTTCTACGGGCGTGCAGACCTTCGTGTCGTTAATCCGGAAGGCAGCCCTACTGAGGCTCCTAATAATTGGACTTGCGGCACAGTTGTTCTTCACGATCACTTAGATCAGACGCCCTCGCAAATCCGTCACAACCCAAACGATATTGTTGTCGGGAACTGTGATGCCGGGTGGCACTTTAGCTGGATGGGCGACGCATCTCGCATGAAACGTAAGGTCACTTCCTTCTCTCATTGCTATGACGTAATCCCTAACGCTGTAGCCCCTGCTGATAGCCAAGAAATGCTTGATTTTATCGACTCTTATCGTGCTGCGGCTGGAGCTACGGATCCCTTAGGGCGTACCGATCATATTCTTGAACCTTATCCTCACGAATTGCTGCCAGCGAAGCTTTTTGAGCTAGATCGAGTTCGTAACTATCTGCTTCCTTAAGCATCTTTAGATAACGCCTTAGTTTTTGAGAAAAAATTGTTTAAAATTAGACAAGTTCAACCGTAGATCCGTGGCCGCTAAACGTATGGCTGGAGGTAACCGTCCTGCGCCCGGCGGCCGGAGTCGTTCCCAGCCACGTGCGGCTACTCCCCGTCCGCAACCTCGAGCTGCTACTCCCCGTCCGCAACCTCGCGCGGCTGCTCCTCGTCCCCAAGCTGCTGCTCCTCGTCCCCAAGCTGCTGCTCCTCGTCCCCAACGTCCGGCTGCTAGTCAGAACCGGATGACCTCTGTTTCTGGTGGGCTGGGCTCTCTTGGTGCTGCTCTTCCCCAACAGACTGGGCGCCCTCAGGCGGACCAAACTAAGGCTCGTCAAGCTAAAGGAAAGTCTTTAAAAAGGCTGCAGCAACCCAGTGGCGATATGACGCGTTCGATTGCGAAAGGACCTATTACAAAACCGAAAGATCGACCCAAAGTAGCCGCTGCTTCTCAACCTGCACAAAATTTAAGCTGGCAGTCAAGTGATATCGGAAAATACGCTACTGGGGGAGAAGTTTACGGTGGCTCGCTAGGCCCTGGTGTGTTCGACGCTGCCGCTTGGATGCGCGCGCGTAATGTTGGCGGCTTCAATGACGAACAGATTAAAGATTATTTAGCCAAGGGAGATACCGGTTTGTATATCGGTAATCGTCCTCAAGCTGTTATCGATAATTGGGCCACTCAGAATCCTAAGCAATACACTCAGTATGTAGATCCCACGGGGGAGAATAAATTCGAGCCGGCTCGAGTTTTATTCAACCCGTTAGGTTCGACCAATTTAGGTATTGGTCGCGGCGGTCTGCAGGACAAGGGAATCTCGTGGTACACAAGCTCTAACTTACCCGGCAACAACCAGACCGGGGAGATGAATGTGCTGGAAAATTCTTACTTCATGAATACACCCGAGGGTATGTCCCGAGTTTTTGAGGGCGAGTCGGCCGTCCCCACTCGTTTTATGGGGGACCCGAAAACTGGCCAGCCCAGCAGCGCCCCCGGCAGTATTCCGTTTGGTTACGATCAGTTTACGTCTCCGGCAGCCAAGAAATACCTCGAGAGCTTGCAGTACAAGGGCTCGTGGCTTAAGTAGACTGTTGGGGAGAAAAGTTCTCTTGAATTAACACTGTACTGAATATGGCAGCTGATACGCTGGGCGTTCGACAAAGATTCACTGAGATCTTAGAAGCGTCTCGGACGCAAGATCGCTCGCGTCAGGCCGCCACGATGGTGGTCTTAGGCCACCTCCAGCAAATGACCCTTCTGATGATTAAGAAGGGTTTATTTTTTTACTGCGAGCAGGACACTTACCGGGCTCGTACTCAGTTCTTACAAGATTTAATTGATTTAAATAAACTTGATATTCGTTTCCCCGCCATCATCCGGAATTTTTTGCTAGATGGCTGCGGGTTGTTTTACTTCCGTCCCGATCCAAAACTTAAATATCAGATATATTTCTTTACTAAGGATCAGTACCGTGTTTATCACGATATAAATGGAAATATCGAAGAAGTTGTAATTATTTATAGCTACAAGGTAAGGAATACGACGCTAGGTCTTCCTTCCGATAGTTACGGGATGAACGAACGTTACGTTCGCATCTCAATTACACATGATCGTATAGATGAATTTGAGGCAAATACAGAGCTCAGTTTTGAATTAGAACCGGGTGCTGTTCTCAGCCCTAGGAATAGCCGTCCGAATACGCTTGGGTTTATACCGGCTGTTGAGGTTTTAAACAAACCAAATAGCAGCGGAACTGAAGGCGAAGGCGAGTTTGAGCCTTTCATGGAGCAGATTGTGCTTCATGACCAAATGATGCGCAATATCGCCAAGAACATTGAGTTTTTTGGTAATCCCACGCTTATTAGTTCGCGCCCTCGTAGCGATCTGGTCGAAGCTGCGGATGAAGGTCGTACATTCCGTCCGACTATTAGTAGTCAGAGCGGATTTGCAGGACGCGATACTCCATCTACTCGCGTTTCCGAACCTTTCGGTTCTGGTTCAACACTCGGGGGCTTAAAAGTCCCTCGCGTTATTGCGAATATCGAGCCGAATGACCGCGTGGGCTACATGACGCCCGACCCGGTTAACGGGGATATGAATCGTTACGCTTTGTTGCTGCGTGAAGAAATTCGAACAGCTTTGGGCGGTGTCGACGAGATCTCTATTTCCGCCGGTGCTACGGCAACAGAAATTAAAGGTTTGATGGGTCGTGCGCAGGCCACGGCGCTTCGCAAAAACAAAAGTTTCTTAACTTACGGTTTTTGTCGTCTGCTGGAGATGATTCTCTTCCATCAGGAGGAAATCTTCCGCGACAGCTTCATCGCCGTCAGCGGCATGAAGGCGCCTAACCCGCCTAAAGAGGAGACGCCAGAAGCGCTAGAAAAATATCAGATTTCTGTAGGCAAATTCGAGGCGAAGGTTGAGGCGGAACTTAAGAAAGCTCTTGAGGCTAATAACGTTCCGGCAGGTGTGTACGGTCTGCCTCCTGACGGTAATCGCGATGTTACTTATCGCTTCCAGGGTGATGTTTATGAAGACACTGCGTACGACATTAACCAAAAGTCAATCGTTGTACGAAATCTTCAAGAACTCGGTGTGGATAGCGTCGAAGCTCTGAAGTATCTCTTTCCTGATAAAACGGATGCTGAACGTAGTGAGATGCTGAAGGGATTTCCCTTCCGCATGATCCAACAAACGCAAGGCGCATTCCAGCAATTTTTAGTATTATTAAGTCAGATGTTGCAGACGCCGCATCCGCTTGCGCCGAATCAACCATTAGCGGCTGATCCTCGGCTAAACCTGACCGGCCTGTTATACAGGACGTTCGATCACCTTGCGCAAGAACTGACTTACTCGGGCAGCTATGAGCCAGCAGATCCCAGCTTCGATCCCGAGCCCGGTCTCCCCGGCGGTAGCAGCCCCTCAGGCAGCGCCCGCGGCGGATTTGGGCTCAACAGCCTACCCGCAGTGGGTAGCCAATACCCAGGGGGTGCCTTCGGTGGCTATGCCCCAAATGCAGTCGCCGGCAACACCGGTTACGGCCCCTTCTACCAGCAACCAGTACAGCCAGTCTCCGTCAGCCTCCTCCCCGTCCAATCCGTGGGAAGCGGCGATGGGCAGCCTGGAACGGGTGGTTTCTCGGATCTCCCCGTCCCCCAGCCAGGCACAACAGTATCCTCAGTACCAAATGGTGCCGCAGGATACTCAACAGTACAGTCAGAATTTACAGGCCCAACCCTGGCTGTACCAAGCGCCTACGGATCAGCAGATCTCGTACAACAGCGCGTATACAACCCCGACTTCTTATCCGACTTCTACGGAAGCGCAACCCGCTCAACTAAGCGCGGAAACAAGCGCCGTAGTTAATCACTTCGGTATTGAAGCCCCTGCGGTTCTCAACGAGTACGCTGTTACTCTTGAAGATACGCTGATTCAGCAGAATGAAAACATGGAAGCCCTCGCTCTGCGAGCCGGCGCCATGGAGCACATCCTGACTGACCCTGATCAGCTGGCTGATTACACCAATCGGTTCTTCACCGAGGTGTACCCCGTGGACGAGGAGGTTGATTACGGCTACAGCCAACAGTATCAGCCTCAGTATGATCAAATGCCTGCTGTCCCTGCTGGTGCTACCGGCGGTGCTCGCGGTGCTGATGTTGAGTCTCAGTGGAACGGCTTCACTCAGACGATGGATCAGAACCCCGAAAACGCTTGGCGTTATCTGTCTCAGATGAGTCCTGATGCCATCCGTAGCAAGCTGTTGTTCTTGGACAACGCCTGAGCTACTATCCGCTAGGAGGATCCAGGGGACCCCGTCTGTTAGGCGGGGTTTTTTATTGTTAAACTACTTTTAGATTTAGCGTATAATCTTGGCCCCATTTCGAAGCGAGTCTCAGCGCCGCAAATTCTACGCGATGGCGGAACGCGGTGAAATCTCAAAAAATAAAGTAAAAGAGTATGAGGAAGAAACTAAAGGCGATCTCCCTGAGCGCGTAAAGAAAAAAGAGTCTATGGTGAAGGCCAAGCGTAAAGCTAAAAAATTCGCTAAAAAACGCGAGGAAATGAAGCGTGGCTAATCTTAACCGTCGTTCAAAAGCGGCTTCCACACCGGCAGAGTCAATTGCCGCCTTGCAATCTGAGCTAAGTGCTCTTCGCGAACTTTATGTTCGGGATATGCAAAACATTAGTGCGGACATGCAAGCTCTAAGTGCCAAAGTCGAGCCTGCTGCTGTTTCTGAAGACTGATTTTAAAAGTTTTATACTATATGTAACCGTGAGAAGCCGATATGTATACGCCTATAAGTAATTGGCGGTACGATAGCGGCTTTCACAGGGTTCAAAGCGGTCCGAACCACGAGGGCTATATCGTGGTCAGCTCTGGGATTGTGGATACCGGCGCGGATACCGGTATCGTCACTCCAGGAGCTCCGAATAGTGGGCTTTGGTATAACACTAACGAGTGGCGCGCTGTTCCTCGCGCGGTTTCTGGGTACTGGACAGATTATTCGGACGTTGATTACGCTCCGAGCGGAGCGCTAAGCAGTTATGTCGGGTATCGCCCTCTGGGTGTTTCGACAATCGCTAATGCAAAAGTTTCCACGTCTTATGGTCCTCAGTTTGGCTTAAGGACAACAGGGCAATCTACTTATTTCAATGGCGTTGCTCCTTCGTCTCAGGCGTACACTCCCTACAACACTCCCGACGACAACACAGCTGCTCAGGGTTACACAGGAGGGGGCGTAACTCACGGTCGTTATGAAGGCGGCATTCTCACAAATCCAACCAACGACACGTCCGGATCTCGCGCGTCGTGGGTGTATAACCCTCCTGTTTACTGTAAAACATATACGGAGGTTGTTCGCAGCACATCTCCTGGGCTGATGTCGACGGCTTTGCGGTACATCTACCGCGGAAAAGCCGGCACGTATGTCTCTAACTTTGCGGCTATCTACCATCAGTTGCCTGAAGGTGTTCGCTCTATGGTGCGCACTTATTCACCTACAGTTAATTCAAGTAATCAAAAGTCAATTTGACCGCTAAAAATGCGACAAGCTGGTTTTGTTCAGCCTGTTTTCTAGTTAAATTAAGTATGTAGTTCTTCGGAGGTTGACGCTTTGTTCGTCGATAATGACTTCCCGAAGCTGCTGGGCGCTGAATTATACCGTCCTCACCCCGCGTATGTGGTGGAGATGGCAGCTGAGCCCGTGGTTGTTCACGATTTCTCGAAGCAACCCGGCCAGACTGTTCAGTTAGACCGGTACCGCTTCTGGGGCAATCCTGGTTCGAAAGAAAGCCGGGAGCGCACTGCCGAGCAAACCATCGGCACGGCTAACAGCCGCAACATTGTTAAGGACAAAGTGCTCGTGACCCTCCGCGAGTACACCGGTCCTGCTGACCCGAGTGATCCCACTCAGCCGAGCACCTTCAAGATTGCTCGCGAGACTCTGATCACCGCTCAGCGTCTGCTGTTGGACACCGGTAACCTTACCGCTTTCCACCAGTCCATCGGTTCTCTGACTCTGCTCGACGACTACCGTCGTTGGCGCGACCGGGTGTTCATCAATGAACTCCTGAAAGCTGTTTCCAAGGGTCAGGCTTCCGACAGCCAAGGTGGTTACTACTACCCCGGCGATCTTGCCGTTGGTGGCCTCACCTACGCCAACGCCGAGCAAGCTAAGTTCGACGTTAAGGATGACCTGCTGCGCGTGGTGAAGAGCCTGCGTAAGCGGAACACTCCTACCTACCAGGACGGTTTCTATCGCTGCGTCTGCGATCCTACCTTCCTGATGCACCTGCGCCAGAACAGCGACTTCCGTGAAGTTGCTCGTTACCCCGGCAACGGTCAGATCAACCCCCTCATGTCCTCGATGCAGCCCAACGCTGCCATCTACATGGGTCAGGGCTTCGGTCAAGCCACCTTCGTGGCCGGCGAGCCGATCATGCCCACGGGTTTTGTGTTCGAAGGCGTTCGCTTCTTCGAATCCACCAACATGCCCTCTCAGAGCCAGACTGCCACCATCGGCGGCACGTCGAAGTCTTACGAGAGCGCAATTGGTATGTTCTTCGGTCCCCAGAGCGTTGGCGTCGGCATCGGCGGTAACAATGCTCAGGTGTTGCTGAATAACAACGACGATTTCAGCCGTTTCATCATGATGATTTGGAGCCTGTACGCAGGTTTCGAACTTCTGAACGCTGATTTCGCGACCATCGCCTACTCCTTTAACGCTTGAGGAGGTAACTAACGATGGCCATCAACCCTAACCAGATCTCGGTTGCCAAGATTTATCCTGGTAACTACACCAACGTTCTTCGTTACTGGCACGAAGAGAAGTCCGTTGTTTACAACAACGAGAACGGCACCAGCGAAACCCTCGTCGATCAACCCGTCGGCGGTCCTGTTGGCGTTATTTTCCGTCCCGGCTGGATTGCTCAGCAGGCTGTCGGTTACGTGGACCTGTCTTATCAGGCCCTCGGTTCTGTCAACCAGCTTGAGTACTACACCAAGCCCTACGGTTCTGGTCTGAACGGGGACAACGTTCCCTTCACCACCGCCAACGTGATTATCCCCTCGCCGGATTATCACAAGGATGTGCGTTCCGACATTGCCGACGGTATCACTGTGCCTTCCGGCGCTTATGTGTACCGTGTGGGTCTGCGTCTCGACGGCGGCGATGTGGTTTCCAGCGGCGTGGGCGGCGGTTCCGCTACCCCCACTCTGGGTCTCGGCCCCGCTCTGAGCGTTGGTCTGAACAGCACCCCTACCCCTAGTGGTTTCTTTGCCACTATCGTCGGCGCCAACAGCCGCATCGAGAACGGTTCGTTCAATTCCAGCAACGCTTGGAACGATGCGAACATGCACGTTGTGACTGCCGAAACTACTTACAAACTGGCCTCAGTTCGTAACCTCGGCGGTGTGGCTGCTTCGGGTCTCGCCCAAGCTTCCGGTGTGTACGATCCTCGTGCTAAATCCGGCAAGCTCATCGGTAAGGACAAAGCTCTGGCAATCTGCGAAGTTTGCTGGCTGGTTCCTGACGAGCCGCCCAAGCGCTCCGATGTCACCCTGCAGCCCGCTGGTGTGGTGGAGTCTTCGATCTACACCTCCACCGTTCCCTCGGCCTGATACATTTAATCGGATGTCGACGGACGCCCCCTCTTCGGAGGGGGATTTTTTTTACCTGATTCCGATTGACTTACGAAGCAGTTCCTGTTTGATCTGCTCTAAACGATCTTCCGGATTGATGCTATAGGTCTTACCGGTCTCCACAAGGTCTATCAGAGATCTAGCCCAGTTTTCTGGGTTGACGTAATCCAACATTCCTGCTGTTCGTTTTAATGCTTCCGGGCTTGCTCCAGCGCCTGCGATACCTAAACTTCGGTACAACTCACGCCGTGCCTGTACCTCCGGGGTTTCCTGAGTCTTAGCTGCGTACCTGATCACAGCTGGTGCCACCGTGGCGACATCGGCGGGAGGCAGTGCACTTGCGGCAAACCCAGTCCCACCTACTGCGATACCTCGCGCTGCCGCACGCCGGGGCGACATGCCAGCTTTTATGTTGGAACTTGTTTCGCCGACGACGTTCAGTACGTCACCTGCAAAAGGAATTGCCTGCAGCAATCGTCTTGCGGGCGCCGGGATTTCAGGTAAACCCGGTAAACGAAAGTTAAAAGGCACCTACCTTTAGACCGTACACCTACTGCCAGTTTAAGGTAAGATACCGTTCAGATACTGTTCACATAATGACTGTGACTCAGGTTAAAGAGTTCACTTACACTCCTAATGGTGTTAAAATCGAAGTTGTCAGCACTCACGACGATGGTGAGTACATGATGGTGCGTTCTATTACTACAGGTAAAGTTTTCTTCGCGCATCGTAATCAGGTTATTGAGGAAGTTCGTGAGGCTGAACCAGAACCAACTCCTTCGAAGCAACGACGCGGACGTCAATTAGTTAAGCCGGAAGTTCCTGCTTTTAACCGCGTAAATATCAACTCCGCTCCTCCTCAGTTACTGACTCAGGTGTTGAAAGGCGTGGGAATTAAAACTGCTACGGATATAAAAGAACTGCAGCAAAGTTTGCCTGGTGAACGCTTTACCAAACTTGATCAGTTGAAGTCTATTAAGGGTATTAATTGGGATGAGGTTCTTGAAGACGGGAATGTGTACGTAGAATAGTCTTATTCAGGCGTTACGTGTTTCCATGTAACGCCTAATTTTATATTACTTATGCTAGAAATTTATACATTAAATAATTTTGCGATATCTTTTTGAGTTAAGTCATTTTTTTTAAGTAAGTTTTTTATCTGTTTTCCCGAGTGCTGTATAGAGGGTGAATTCGGATAGATTTGTCGGCCAAGGGGGCGTCAGTGTGAGTGGGTGGGTTTTACAATACGCCCCCTCTTTTTCTGGGATAAACTTGAGTTATATACGGGGTTTGAAAGGTGGCTCAATTTACACAGCAAGAATTAGAGCAAGTACAGAGTTATCTAGCTCAGCAAGGTGTTGTATTTAATCCTACAACAACGGATGCTACTAAGAGAGAAGTTGTATATGCTGCAATAAATCAGCTAACACGTAATCCTGCTCAGACTTTTGGGTACAGGTTAGATGATTACAATTTTAGTCGTGTTGCATATCACCTTGGTTTTAACATAGCTACGGTTCCTGCGGGAGACTATGCGCGTCTTATCGAGGCGTGTAATTCTGTTCCCAGTGAATATTATTTCGATAAGATAGTTCAGCAGGTAGAACGTTGTGAAGAAGCTGAGCGTTTAACGGAGCTGGCGACCGGGAGAGCGACCAGTCGTCAAGAAACTATTTTAGGTGATGTCAGTCGTTCGATTAATATTCAAGATAAAAGAGAAACAGCTAAAATCTGGCGTGAAAATTATTTATATGAATGTGACAGATTGGCTCATATGCTCTACGTCCCGAATTACAGGGATCCCGTAACCGCTAGGTACCGGTTCGAACGCAGCGGCGGCGAATTCATCCAAGCCATTCCCGGACCTCCGGATGTATCCCGTGCGGACCGTCTGTACTTTTACGCAAACTGGCGATAAACGCTATATTTATTAAAGGCACAGGTAGCTGTATGGCTGATTACGCAGAGGGTTTGCGGGTTCTCACTAACTTAGTTAGCAACCCGCAAATGCTGAGGCAGGTCCAAAATTTACCTGGAGAGATCTCCGGGCAGATCCAGGATGTTCTGCGTGGTTTCCAGGCAGCAGGTGGTAGTGGCGCTCTAGGTCCCGCTATTCAGAAACGGTTACTGTTTCCGAACGCTCCCGCCCCTCGGCCCATTCCCACCAAAGCTGAAAAGACCCAGCAGCTTCCCTTAGCCATTCGAACCCGCGAAGGTGTGCCCGTTTCTTCGCGTACTCCCCGTCCCACAGTTCGGAATCGTGAGACGATTCAAGCCGGTGCTCGTGAACGCGTTGCGGATATGCCTCGGGTGCGCCTGCCCGGCGAGGCTCCCGGCCAAATGAGCGTTTTCTCAGCTCCCGAACCTCAATTTAAATACAACATACACACTGCTCCTGAACCTGAGTTTGGTCCGGGTGCGCGTCCTCTTTCTCTGCGGGAAGCCGACGCCGATACTGCAAACCTGCTTCGGACTCTTGAGCCAGGGACAGCTACGACTCTCGCCCGTCTGGCCGACGATATCGCTTCTGAGTACGGGGTACCAGCCGGGGAAGCTCTTAAAAATATCACCGGTCCGAAGGGCACCGACTACCTCGCCTATTTGAATACGGCTCGTAAAGGTGAAGGCGGTCAGATGGTTCCCCCCGGCGGCGGCCAAACTATTCCCCCCGGCGGTGGCCAACCCATGCCCGGCAACCGCGGAGGAGAGCTAATGCAATCGCCTGGCGGCGGAGCAGGTCGTCCCGGCCCCCGCGTGGCCGACGACATCATCGACGTTGACTACCGCCTTATTCGTGAACTGCCTGCTGGACGTCGCGGCGGCGCTCTCGGTCAAGTAAACGTTGATTTAGGTAAAGCGGTACGTGAGTCCGGTCTTACACCCACGCAAATTAAGGCTCTGTTAGCCGGCGGCGGCGCCCTAGGTGTGGGGACACTCCTGGGTGTGATGGGACGCGGCGAGGATACTGAGTCTGTCGCTCCTTTGACAAATGAGCAGGCATACCCTCCCCAAGGAGCCGTAACTCCCCCGCCTCGCATGCCGGGCGGAATGCCGCCTTCTATAACCGGACAAGCCGGTAGCGGGCAAGTTTACATCGCCCAAGACGACGGCGATAGTAATTACCGGCAAGCACGTTCTAATGCTCTCCAAGCCGCTAGCCGCGGGGGAGGCGTAATGCCCGGTGCCCCTCGTGCGCCTATTTCAGCCCCTAGTCCTGATCCGAACGCACCAATAGCTGACTATTACCGACAACGGCAGGAGTACGTATCACAGCCTGAGGTTCTCAGCCAAATCATCCGAGATGCCTCCGCACTTCCCAACGTAGCTCCCCAAACTCCCGTTTGGGCGGCCCAAAACCCCGCACTGGCTTATGAAATGCTTCAGCGAGCTAAAGCTCGCCCTGACTTATCTCAACAGACACCCCAGCCTGTCACGGTGGAAATTGGTTCTCAACTAGGCGACAACCCAGTCAATAACGCTGCCGGTAACGCAGCCTACGGCGCCGCTGCCGCAGTAGATCGTTCAGCTGGCGCATCCGATTTAGAAGATGCGACGCGTCCTTTAACTCGGCCTAAACTTAATTATGTTCCGCTTGGAGGACGTTTTGTTCCTTCGACTGGTTCTATTCCCGCAATCCCCATCGGTTGACTTAGGAGACAGTTAAATGGCTGCTACTGACATTTTTACTAATCCTCCGAAAGTAGGGGGTTATGAGTTTCCTTCTTCGACAAGCTTTAACTACGATGTTTTTCGCCCTGATCTAGGTAATGTTCTCGACCTTAATTCCCTGGGTCTCGGCGGAGCTTCTGCGCCTAGCCCCGTACAGCCCGGTGCTGAACCCGGCTGGGGTAAACAATTAGGAGATTTCCTAGGCGGTGTAGGCAAACTCGGCGCTGGGTTAGGCGCAGGCATAGCGGCTGCCCGTGGCGACATGCCGATGGCAGGCCAACTTCTGTCTAATTATTTCCAAGACAAAACTGGAGATACAGACGAAAGTGGTGAATCTTCCCTGGAGAAAGCTCTCCGCGCTCTTAAGGAGAGTGGCCTTATTTCCTTTAAGCTGAATACGGATGACGAATCCGATAATCTCATGATTTGAGACGAAAAATAAATAACACACAACGTACTGAGCTTACCTAATGGCATCGACTTCCACAAACAAGCAGCCCTGTCTTATCGACCGTCCTTTTTTACGGGGCGCTCGAATTACCAGTGCGACTACCACGTGTAACCCCACTAACCCCAATCTGACTGACCTTATTCAGTTAGTCCGCGTGGGCGACCTCCCTTCGGAGGATGCTGCTTTGGTTGAAGACATCACCATTGTCAGCAACGAAGGTTATCCCGATAACAGCGGTCGTCGTTCTGTTGACCTGGGGCTCTACGTTTACGCTCCCAACCAAGCAGCTCCCTCCACGTCGGCTGCCTTAATGGTTGGTCGTGTTGAAGTTGGGCTCAGCGGCTCAACCCGAGGTGTTCCCCAGAGCGTTCAGCTGTTCGCCTGCAACGCACCGACTCCTCAAGTTGGTGATACAAACCTTCTCGCGCCCATTCAAGTCGGTAAATCCGAGGGTTTGTATCTGGAGAAAGGATACATCCTCGCTGTAGGTTACATCGGTAATGGAAGCACCGCAGTATCCGGCGGTCTGAGTCCTTCTGGTATCACTATTTGGAGCCAAGGCGGCTTCTACTAAATTGTGTCACGGAGACGCGGGTCAGATAATTTTAACTTGCGGCCGTTTAAGGCAACAAATCCTGCTGAATTACCGAAAACGGTAAAGGGATCCGATAACACAAAGGAGTTGAATTCTCCTTTACCGTTTAAACGGCGTTTCCGACCTGCGCTTAATACAAAAGATTTCAGCGTAACCAGCGAATACGATTACGCTTCACTTTGGGTGCGTTGGCGCCGTGGCTATGAGCTGAGTATGTATTCTCAGCAGGCTTACGGAGGTTTAACTTATTCTTTTAAGTATTTCGTATCGGGTACTCCTGGACTGGGTGTCTTTCTACCCGGCATGTGTTTTATGTATCCGACCACACGGACGGATATGCGTATGCACATGGTTGGGATTCGTCCTAGAGACTCATTTAACTTTCTTAATTTCGGTTATTCGATTGTTTCTGTTACTGACTACGACGCGAATACCTACGCGGTACGATTGAGCTCTAATTTTGGCGCTCCTATTTCTTTCTTTACAGGCGAAGTCCTGTCTAATAGATTCAGAGCAGACGGTACAGACAAAGAATACGGATTTAATAATTACACAGTAACTGCCGTAGGCATCAACAACGTACCTGTAAACCCTTCTTACGCTCCTATTTTTAACACCCTGTTTTTATCTCACGGTGAAAGCACAAGTTGGGCTGTAGTTGACGAAAATACACTGGCTATACCCGCTACAGGACCGCCGGCTGTTGGAGAGTATCTGACAACCGAGATGCGCTCACAGTGCACTTGCTCTGATTTCTTAGCCAGGGAGAACTTTAATTTATATGATGCGTCTATACGTCGTAAGTATCCGCGAACACGTCCACAAAACTTCGATCCCGGTTACTACGATGCCGGTGTCGACGGTTCGCCGCGGTTAGTAGACTCATCAGATAATCCAGGTTTTGCTAGAACGTTTGGTTTTATTTACATTAATCAGATATACAATATTCCTAGTTTTTCTGAAGCTACGTATTCCGATCCCAACTTCTTCTATTACCAACCGAAATGGTGTAAGCATATTTATGCCGCTATGTGGGACATGCAGCGGGCCTACAACCAAGGCGTTGCAACAGGACCGTGGTTACCTCAGCCGACGGACGAACCTCTTAACGAATATTACAGAGAGTATTTTGAAAAAGAATTAGCACGCCAAACAACATTTCTCAAACGAGAGAAAGATTTGGTCTGGTGGCAGCGTTACAGCCCCGCGAAAGATGATATGCCAACACACATGATGTATCCGGATATGTATAACATGATGACTAAGACATTAAATGCAGGAGACTTAGCTGCGCTGAATACGCTTCAGGGACGCAGTTTTGAGATGTTTAATATTGATGAGTTTAACCCATTCGATCCTGCATCGTTTGTTGTTAATACTTACGACGGGGGAACGTACGAAAACGGTGTGTTAGTTAATCAACCCACTAATATTTTTGATGGCGGGCAGTACCTGAACGGGGTTATAGTTCCTCCAGCTGGTTTCCCGTCTCTAATAAACGGCGGCGTATATTAAATGACCTCGACTCCCGTCATTCTTCTTCTTAAAAGATCCGGCCAGTCATCTGATCGACCTCAGCCTAGTGTTGTTCAGAATGGCGAACTCGCCATCGCCGTGGGCGCAGCCGACCCAGGTCTCTACTTCGAGGATTCTGCCGGAAGTATTCGAAAAATCGGCCCTTCGCATTACGGCACGACGGCACCAAACTCAGCTCCTGTCGGGTTAGCGGGTAACTCAGTTGGCGAGCTTTGGGCTGACAGCTCGTCAAGTAGCTATTACCTGAAAGTCTGGACTGGCGGCGTGTGGCAAAAAGTTGGAGCCGGATTTGCCGATTCTGCAACTACGGCGACTACGGCAACTACGGCAACATTTGCGACCCAAGCCTCTACGTCTACACTTTCGTCTGGTACTATTCTGGCTTCTGGTGCCGTTTTTTCTAACACAGCGACGCTAGCTTCCGGAGCCATACTGGCTTCTGGTGCCATTCAGAGTTCCACTGTGGTTCTTAGCGGGTTACCGAGTCCGACCGCGAACCCATCTGGAACTCTTATCTACCAAGTTCAATCTTCCGGCGTGTTTGCCGCCGGACTTTACGTCCGCGCTAGGGACACGTGGCTTCTTGTTTAAGGGCGAAGAGTGCTCTTAAGGAACCAAGAAGATTTAAACATCGCTCCCACAAGTTCCGCCAGGTAGTTTTCGATGTCCGGAGCGTCGACCTCTTTTGCTAGTTTTTGAAGATCTTTGGAGGCCATACCGCACGCCTCTAAATTTTTCAGATATACGGTAAGACCTTCGCGTGTTTCGTATGCTTTAACGTGTTTAAATCCTTTGTACGCGCCTAGTAAACCTCGCTCGCACATAGGCATCAAGAAGTCCATCGAGCGAATAAATTCGCCTATTTTGTCGAATTGATCGATGTGTGCGTTGTACTGCTCTTTCAGGAACTCGTGGATAGGCAAGAAGAGCGGACCCTCGACATTCAGATGAAGAAGATGACTCTGAACGTAAAGTTGATGTAAATACGACGATAAAGACACCAGTCCAGAAATTAAATCCTGAACTGATGCCTTGTTCTCCTCGTTCCCCTCCTCCGATTCTTCGAACATCTGCTCGGTAGCTTCCTGCGGAGCAGGCATAGAGTTAAAAGAACCGGAGAACGTCATTGTTTATTTATCAGAAAGAGCAAGCAGCCGCAGTTTCGGGCTCTGCAGTTTCCACTTTAGCTGCGGAGGAAGTCTTCAGGTATTCTTCAAGTGCGTTTTTGTTCACGCGATAGAGAGATTTGGCGCCGTTAGGCTGCAGATTTACGAAGATTTGCTTGGGCCAGCCACCGGGCTGGTTGGACTCAGTCAGAGCGATACGCTTGCGAACGAAACCAGAGCTGCAGTTCAGGAATTCAGCAGTTTCTGCGATTGTCAGGAGATTCTTGTCGTCAGGCATGACGGTATAGAAGATGAGTTACAGAGGGAACTATAGAGCTTTTTCTGCTCTGCGTGGCGATGTGTGGAGGAGTTTAGGTACTCTTAAGGTTTCTGTTACGGTTGATGACGTGCTTGATTCTTTAGAATATCCTCAGGTTCCATGTATTAATGGCTATCCGCATCGCTGGGGAAATTTTTAAAAACTATAACGTCCCCAAAAAAGACGTTCAGGGCGGTAAAGAATTCTCCGTGGCAGCGAAGGAAGGGAATACTGTGCGTTTAGTGCGATTTGGTGATCCGAATATGGAAAACCGTAGCGATAATCCAGATCGCCGGCAAGCTTTTCGGTCGCGTCACAGCTGCGACGAAAAGAAAAGCAAACTTACTCCTGGGTATTGGTCCTGTAAAGCATGGTAAGCACACTTAGTGTTATTTTTATCTCTAACGCATAACGAATCGTTTTATTTTCTAGAAGAGTGTGATAAGGAGACGCTAAGAGTTAGACTCTGAGTATCGGCAGCCGGCACATGGCCTCCAAGCGTGATTCGGAGCACACAGGGAACTTAGCCTGCGGTTTGACGCTGGAAGACGAGTTTGTACTTACACGCATTCGTACTAAAGCTCACACACTGCATAGTAAGGATCGCGATAATTATCTCTGGGATAAAGTGTTTAAACTGATCTGTCGAGAGAGAGCCTACAAAACCGTAATGGCTGAAGTCGGAATCGCTGTGGATACAAACATGCAGTTATTCGACGACGAAGAACTAAAACAAGATTGATCAGGATTTAAACTACGTTAATAAGCTTATTCTTCGCTGATGTCTTACACGAGCGAACAACTGAAAGCCATTGCACGGCAAAAAGCTCGTGAATTTGGTGTAAATGAAAATATCTTTTTGCGTTTAATACAAAAGGAGTCAGGCTGGAATCCGCGAGCGCGGAGTTCTGTTGGCGCGGAAGGACTGGGTCAACTAATGCCTCCCACGGCTAAAGGGCTTGGTGTGTCCAATGCTTACGATCCTGTTCAGAACCTAACAGGAAGTGCACGTTACTTAGGTCAGCAGCTCAAGCGCTTCGGGTCTTACGAAAAAGCACTGGCGGCGTATAACGCAGGTCCCGGAAACGTGGAACGCTATGGAGGTATTCCTCCTTTTAAAGAAACTCAAAATTATGTGAAAACAATCTTAGGGGGAGCGCAGCCGCCGGCTGCTCGGCTGTCCTCACCCTCTGCTCCGCGCCAAGCTACTTCTGCTCCGCGCCAAGCTACCCCCGCTCCCGTCGGCGCAGCTTCCCGTATTCAGCTGCCGAAATTTGATTTGCCGGGCGCACTTAAAACTCTGTTGCTGCGATCCGCCGTTCAAGGAGTCAGTGGTGACGGCGGGACGGCGGAAGCCATGCAGTTGCGCGCTCGGGCTGACGCTTTAGCTGAGGCGGGTTACGAAGATGAAGCGGATGTCCTTGAGTCGCAATCCATCAGCAAGCTGGTTCAATCAACTCAACAGGTCGGCCTCGATCCCGCGACACTGGCGAAAAATATTCTCGAACTAAGGCAGCAGCAACTTGCGTATAACGCAGAAGCTTCGCAAATTGAGAAAAGCCTCAACGACGTCGCCGTGGGACAGACGGCACAAGCTACTGGTGTTAATACGCAAACAGGGGCTAAGCCTTCTCAAGGTTTCGCGCAAACTGGGAGAGGAATCGCGTATCCGAATGCTGTTGTCACCTCTGCCGTCGATGCCACGGGTGAACCTGGGTTGGATTTTGCGCTCGCGGGAGGTGCTAATGCAGTATTTGCGACGCCTTTCAATGCTCAGGTTCTGAAAGTCGTAAAAGACCCGAATCCTGCGAATCGCGGAGCTGGTGGCCGTGGTTACGGAAATTATGTGGAATTACGAGGCGTGACACCAGAAGGCAAATCCTTCGACACTCTGATTGCGCACTTTAATAAACTCAATCCCAATCTAAAACCTGGCATGCGGTTAGCTGCCGGTACTCCTCTAGGACTTCAAGGCGAAACGGGTCGAGCGACGGGACCTCACATTTCGATGGACTTTTACGATCCAGGTGCTACAACAAGCAGTCCAGATATCCTGCGGATAAGAGATATTGTTGCTGATAGAATTAAAAAAGGCCAAGCACCTTTCGGATAATGGGTTTATTCGGTCCTAGCGCTGCTGAACGCGCGCAGTCTTCCGTTAATACTGCCCTTGGTATTCAGAAAAAAACCATCAAGGCGCTTCGACGTCAGAATAAAAAACTTAGGCAGCGAGGCAATAGGCAGCAGGAGACTATTAGTAGTCTCGCCCCTATGGGTTCGCGTGAAGCTACTACACAGCTTTCGCAGGATTTTTACAAAGCACTGGGAAACATCGGTACGCAATACAGCCGGCAACTCTCTCAGTTTGATCCCAATCTCTTAGCTTCTCAGTCGTCTAAGCGATTTGCCGGGATGCTATCTGCGAGTATGAACGATTATACGAATCGTCTAAATCAAGCAAATCAAGCAGGCAGTGCTCGCTTATACGCAGCTTTATCCGCACCTATTACACAGTTCCGTCAGATTTCCGAAGATCCGGCTTTCAATAATCTGCTGAATCAAACCTTCATGACTTACGCCGCCAATCCCCCCACTGTGACGAGCGACGTGGAGTCCATGAAGCCTCTGTACACATACAATGTCTGAGGAAATTCGGCCTTCGGCTCATGAGCGAAAAGTAGGTTTCCACGGGGAAGCTCCTTTCGCTAAACATGACTATCGATACCGCAGTCGTGATGTTATTCGGATGGCCGGAAAGGTTTGGAGTGAGGGGCCTGCGGAAAGGCGTCGTCGTTTAGAACGGGAAAGGCTCTCCGGCAAATCTAAGTCTGTGCCAGTCGGTTTAGGTTTCGCGGATCGGGATTCCTACGGCCCTAATGACAGCTTCGAGACAACCCGCTTTCTCAGTAATATACGCGCCCCAGAGGACTATAAAAGTCTATAAAGTCTTTAATTCTCTTATCAGGGTAGTCTGAGACTGGCATATATAAAATAAATCCGTAGCATCTTGTGTTGGAAATTTTAGGTAAATCCGGCGTATCTAAGTGAAGAGCGGGTTTTTCTCTAAGAACGCAGAGGGGTAAGTCCAGTCCGATTTTCTGCGTGGTTATTAAGGCTACCTCCGTAGAGGTTAGAAAAATGATCGCTTCTTCAAATGTGTTCCGTAGATACTGTCGGTAACACTCCTCTAACCACACACGTTGAGCTGATTTAACAAACCGTTTTTTGCGGCGAAAAACGCTAGTGTCCGGAGGTTGTTCCTCGTAAGTCAGACGATCCCTCGGGGGGTAGAGATAGATATTTTTGGCTTTCCATGTCTGCTTTAGACCGTTATCTTCGGCGGTGAAGTAACGATCAGCATTCACCAGAGTATTCGCTGACTTACTCGAAGCCGGATCAAGATCTATACGGCCGCCGAAAAAGGCCGAAGTTGTGCCTACGATTTCCGGCGGAGAAACAAAATCAGTCTCGACTTGCGGCATCGGCTATTCCGTCTATTCGAGAGCTAGCTTCTTCCAAGTCAATCACGTGGGCACTGAGTCCCTGATTCGACGCCAGCAAAACCAAAGCTTTGTCTTCTTTAGCTCCTACTTTTTGAACCAGTTCAATGGTCTTAGCTAGAAACGCAGCTGTTTCGCTGTCGCAAATCTCCTCCGCCAGAGCCATATCCGTTTTTAGGTCGGCTACGCTCATGTAGATGCTTTTATCCGGTTTGCTCGGGTTAAAGCACAGCGCGCCGGCTCCCGAAGCTTTTTTAAATTCTTGATACAGGGTCACAATATCGCCTGCAATCATTTTTGCCGCATTTAAACCTATACGGTTTTTAACTTCGGATTTACCGAACAGATTTTTAGCGAGCGTGTCGAGTTCTTTAGAGTTAGTCATTTTGATAGTTGGTGAAGTTTTGCCACGCGGATTCCAAGACTTTAGTCGCATCAAAGAGGAATGCGGAGGTATTGGTTTCCGTCGGATCAAGTTTGCAGTAATGAACGCCTTCAACCAGACCAGCAGTACCGCCGCTCGCAATGCCAGTATGAATAAGTTTATCGATAACCACAGGAGCGACGTTGAGCCTTGAAGCAACAGCTTTCTTACTAACAAACGCCGTGGTGACCTTGCTCGCTTTTGCATTTGAGATGATTTGAAGACTGGTGTCGATGTTGGTGAGAACTTCTATGAGCTTTTTAAAATCCTTTGTGATGTCAGAAGTCATATGGAATAGTAGGGAGGCCGCCCCATCACCGGGCGCCCGGCAATGCGGTTCGTTTACAAGTCGTAGGAAACGACAAAAACTACGACTACCTCCCAGGATACTGCGTAAGGGCCGTTCTTACCAGACGCAGCAAGCTGAGTCTAGGGAAGTCTCTCCCATTCTGCATTAGATACATCTTCTATAAACTTTAATTTGTTGTTAAACCCGCTCTTGACTTTTTGTCGAATGTCCGATGCTTCGAAACGGGATCTGTGGTGATAAGGATTAACACACCCAATCGTGCCGCATGTTCTTTTTAGAGTGTTATTACCGATATCAGCTTTGAAGAAAGCATAGTAAACGTTCTCAATCTTTAATCTTTTACCTTCTAATCTCAAGTGCGTAAAAGCTGATTTCCAGCATGTATAAAGATCCTGATTTTGTAGAGTTAATTGTGCGAGGACGGCCCGTAATTCAGGTTTGATATCGTCTAAGCACGGAAATACGGGCTCTAGATCAATTTCTTTAAGGCAGTCTGAGCAAACGGTATCAGTTTTTTTATGTGATTCTCTTTTGATACAGCTCATAACAAACTTTCAAGCTGCGAAACAAAATCGTCAGGCTCTTCGATCAGCAGCTCGATCAGCCTTTCTACCGTTTTACGGGTGTCTTTCGCCGAAGTCTCAGTTGATTTACTCTCGTTAAGCATCAACCAGTACTTATGAGCATTTAAAAGATACAGATGCGTCTGTTTTGCTCGTAAAGCTTGAGTTTTCCAGCGGTCAAACTCAAAACTACTGTTATGCCGACTGCTACCTGTCTTTAATTCCAGTTCTCTGATCTCAATCTGTAGTTCGATATCCCGGATTGTGTACTCCGTGGACGAAATTTTAGCCTTGCACTCTTCGATAGACTCCGGCTGTTTGTTGTCTGAGTAGATCCAAGCCGGTAGATTTTCAATAACGTATTTAGTGTCCCAGAGGCTGGGCTTAACGGGCACAGTGACGGTCATAAATCTAAAATCTGCTTAATTAGAGTGTTGAAACGGCCGTTGACGCAGTACAGCACGTGGTGTTCAAATGAAGTTTTGATGACCAAATCGTACTTAATAAGCCGATTTAAATCTCGTAAGATCTTGAGTTTAGAAGCTCCGAGATTGCCGATTAGGTCTGCTGTAGACAACGGTTGGTCTGATGTTAGCAGACCAATTAAATCTCCGTAGTGCCTCACGCAAGCACAGATTTTTTTATATTCGTGATCGTTCGAAGCGACAAGTCCCTGTTGTATTTCGATTTCAGGAGCTCCTGGATCGTTTTGTTCCGTATTTTGCGGGCCACCCATGTTCTGACGTCCTCTCTCATTTCAGGTGTGACTTTAGTCGCTGGGCTTGCGGCCAGCATCATGTGATACGGATTAACACATTCGGCTTCTCCGCATGTTGTCAGAATCTTATCGGCATCAGAAAGAGCGACACCGTGGAATTTGGCGTACACAAATCTCCTGGGTCTCATGATCGTCTTATCCGTAGAATCGACGAGACGGGCAAAGGTACAAGGTAGGAAAATATGCTGATCGGGTGTCAAGGCTAGGCGGTTCTGCTTGAACCACACGGCGACCTTGTCCGATGGGCTGCGGGCGGCGCGCAGCTCCTCTAAGCAGATCGGACAGGCGTAGACCCCGAGAACGGGATGGGACCGCTCTAGGTCGCTTGTCGCCACGTGGATGGTTTCGTGGCGGCCGCACTTGCAGTCCAGGCTCGAGACGTCACCGCGCTCGACGACTTGGAATGAGTCCAAGGTGTAAAGCTTTGAGACTGGGCCTTCGGGGGCTTTGACGGGCGTTTGGACTAGCAAGCCCAGCACTGAGACCAGTATGGGGTTGAACATAGAAGTACACCAAGTTGCACGGTGCTCACCCAAGGATAGCACGGTTAACCCAGACCCTTCTAATTACTTTTTCTCTTAAGAGGGCTACTTAACGCAACTTGCCTGTCGCACTTGAGTCTCGGCTTAGCGGCTTAGTTACGTTATTTAATTAGGGTGTCGGTCGCATACGCATACTATTACCTAATTTAATTTTAAATATATTTATAAATCTCCGCAGACACGCAATTCACGTTATATCGACCATCCTAAAAACTTTTTTTCGGTCCATTCGAGCACAGATCCAGCGTGGGTTCCGGTGTTTTCGGTAATTCTTAAGGTTCTCTGTTAATATTTGTGCATAACACACCTTAGGTGTTCCCTGTGACGACTCTGACTGACCTGCCTTCTCCTGCGAATGAGAGCCCTGATGCCGAATTCTGGGCTGAGTGCCGTCGACGTGCTTTAGAGTGGAACATACCCGCCTGGCAGCTTGCTGAGGAGGGTTTTCGGCACCCTGCCCTTGACGCGCGCACACGTAGGGGGTAGGATTCACATTCACATCAACTTAAATTTTTAAAATGTCAGAGACCCTGACCGAAGCTCAGCGCGAGTATCGATTCCAACAGCTTTATGAGATGTATATGGAGGGCAAGTCGTATCGGGAACTTGCCGCCCTCTTTAAAATCAGCGCCGAACGTGTCCGCCAGATTTTACATTCGGGCGTTAATGACACTCAGTTAAAAGAACTGCGTCGCCGAATCGATAACCGGTGTATGAACACCTGGCGGGCAAAAGAAGTTTGCAACTTGCTGGATGCCGGCAACAGCTGCCGCAAGGTTTCTGAGATTTTGAATATCTCGATCTCGGCTGTTAAACGTGTTTCAGCTCGGCATAAGAAAAACGCACCAGTTCGCCTTACACCGGAAGTAAAATCAATTTAATATCCGATCTTAGTCCTTGCAGGATGTAGAATCGAGATTAGGAGGCTAGATGTAAACTTTCTCGATGACCCTAGCTCCTTGCCCCACTCACGGAAGTACATATCGCGCTCTGCATGAGCATAACTTCCGCGGCATCGTGGAGGTCATCGAAGACCTTTTCATCACTATTTCTGGAGTCGTGGGAACAACTAGCTACTCCAGGTGCGCCGTAGGATACCCTTGGAATTTCGAGGGTATCGTACGTGCGCTGGAAGATCTAAATACTACTATAAGCGGTATCCAGGGCGGCGGAGGCGCTAACATCGTTGCTGGTTCTGGTATCTACACCACTACTAGCGGTGACGTCACTCTTATTAACAGCGCTATTGTTGGCGGTTCTGGTGTTTATATCACTTATAGCGGCAGTTACGTAGAGGTTAATGCCAGCGTTACCAGCGCTTCCGGCATTATCTACACCGCAGGTTCCGGTCTTTATCTCTCTGACGGCGGCACCCGCTTTAATGCGCTGCGTACCGGCGGCGGGGTGACGGTATCCGGTAATCCGGCGACGCCTACCGCAAATGGCGACCTTTGGTTTGACACGAATCAGGGGCGACTCTTCGTTTACGCCAGCGGTAACGGCGTATCCTCGCCCGCGTGGTATCAGACCAATAGCGAGGCCTTTGTCCTTAAAGGGGAGCTTCCGCCGTCTGGAGCCGGTCTTAACGCGCCTCCTCGGGACGGTGCCATTTGGTTTAATACGCTTGTCGGAAACCTGTTCGTTTACGACGCTGTGACGTCGGGTTGGTACGAAAGCGGTCCCTCTAGGTCATTTGCTTACGGCTCTGTCGCGCCTGCCCCCGCTACTGAGGGTGCGGGATGGTACTCAACAGCAGATAATACACTTAAGGTTTGGAACGGCAGCTCCTGGATTATCACTTAGACTCTGATCGCATTTTTAGCTGCTCATGGCTAAACCTAAAGGCGTCCTGAACAAGATTGAGTCCAAGCCCAAGACCACTTCGATTGGGTGCAGCGTCCTCTCCCGGCCTAAGCGTCGCGGCAAGAAGCGTTATCGCGGCCAAGGCAAAGGCTAGACTGTAGTTATCGGTGAGGTCGAGATGGCTACGACAAGTTTTAGAGCTGGCGAATCCATCTCGGCCGGTCAAGCTGTGTATGTAACGGCTTCTGGTTTCTTACACAAAGCCAGCGCAGGCAACTACACACAGGCATCCGTAGCCGGCGTGGCTATCGATAACGGCGCGTCCGGCTCGCTTGTGCGTGTGCAGTCTGATGCCGTTTATTCCAGTTTTTCTGGTCTGACACCCGGCGATTATCGCTTTTTGTCTATTTTAACTTCGGGTCAGCTGGTTTCTTACAGCGGCTGGGCGGTTGAACTGAACAGCACAGCACTGTCTGGTGCATTTCTTACTAACGTCGGACGGAGTACGTCCACGACCAGCGTGGATGTTGAAATCCAACCACCTATTTTTGTTCGTAATCCTGTTTGATGTCGGCGGTTTTACCGAAATTGTTTAATTAGTGAGTTGCGTATTTTATAATGACTTTTAGCGAACTCATTCGGCCCCAAAACGGAGTTTATTGACCATGGGTAAGATTCGTTTAACGGGCGCCACTAGCGGATATACCGAACTTCAAGCCGCCAGTGCTGCAGGTAACAACACTATTACTCTGCCCACGACAGACGGAGGTCAAGTAATTGTTAGCGATAGCTCTGGAAATGTAAATATTGATAGCGGCACTTTTTATGTTGATGCTTCAAACAACCGAGTAGGGATTGGCACTACGAGCCCAGGCAGTTTTGGTTATTTCGCTGTGCGCGGTTTTGCTGCATTGGGCGGCAGCTACGGAAACGTATCAGCTCACTTTTCGGATGGGGTTACAAACAGCCTGTTTATTAAACACGCAGCCGGTGAAATTGGACACTTTACGGATGGCGCTACCGCACAAAGTTTCTACACAAACAGCACCGAACGCGCCCGCATCGACTCCAGCGGCAGGCTCTTAGTTGGTACGTCTACTGCGCGTAGCAACTTTAATAACACAACCGATACAACTCGCCTACAGATTGAAGGAACCGACGCAGCAACATCTAGCCTCTCTCTAGTCTGCAACAACGGCGGTGGCGTTCCAGTTGCCAGTATTCATTTAGCAAAAAGCGACGGTGCCAGCATTGGATCTACTGGTGCAGTAGCTAACAACTGGGATTTGGGTGACATCCGGTTTAGTGGCAGCGACGGCACTGAGTTTGTCCAGGCTGCAAGCATTGCTTGCGAGGTAGACGGCACCCCTGGCACTAACGACATGCCAGGCCGCCTAGTGTTCTCCACTACCGCCGACGGAGCGAGCAGCCCGACGGAGCGGATGAGGATTCTCAATAATGGAACAACAGATTTACGAGCGGCAACAGATGTAATCAACATCCTTAGCAATGCCGCAGCAGGGACCACAAATCTGCTCATTAGGGGCGGCAACTCGGCAACGAGTTTCACGGCGTACACCATTCCATTTGGCGTTTATACGAATGGAAACGTAGTTAACACTAATAACTCCTACGGTGCCATCTCCGACATCAAGCTAAAGGAAAACATTGTTGACGCCAACTCCCAATGGGATGACATTAAAGCCCTGCAGGTCCGCAACTACAACTTCAAGGAAGGCCAGGTTCACACCCAGATTGGCCTTGTTGCTCAGGAAGCTGAACTCGTCTCCCCTGGCCTCGTCAGCGAATCCCCTGACCGCGACGAAGACGGCAACGACCTTGGCACCGTCACCAAGAGCGTCAACTATTCGGTGCTCTACATGAAGGCAGTGAAGGCGCTGCAGGAAGCGATGGAGCGCATCGAAACCCTTGAGGCCAAAGTTGCAACCCTTGAGGCGTCGTAGTCCTACTCTCTAGTCAACTTCTAATTTGATTCAAGTTTGAAGTTAGCTAGTCACCTTCACTACAACTTCTGAACTAGCTGAACCGTTTGGTGCTGCCAAGCGGTTTTCCATTTATCCCAAAATACTTTACATTCGTCTTGAATTTCTTCGTATAGATCTTCCTTTTCTATTTGCTTTATGAGATTTAAACAATCTTCCCAGGTGTTTTCGCACACAAAAGGAAGCGTGGATTCTCCGTAAAACACCCCATGCCAGTAAGAGGGATGCACGTGCCAATAACCTGTATTTTTTAAACACACAGGTATACAACCCGCCTCCAGTGCTTCGTAAAGTCTGAACGAATCCATACTGTCTTGTCCTGGGGGACAAAGTGCGTACTTACTGTTTTTTAGTAACTCTGCGTATTCTTCTGTACTGAGCCCATCTGCTGCGTTAAAACCGCTGCAAGTGTGCACTCTATAGGGTTCCAACTCCTTAAATTTCTCTATAACAATTGCTCGATCTTTGTGCGGGGTTCCTGCGAACGACCACGCCAACTCGCGTTTTTCTTTTATCTCTAATTTTTTAACTAAACCAATTTTATAACCAAGCCCAAATATCGACACTTTGGGGTGCCCTAATAACATGGGATTTATATAATTTCTCATCAACCCCACACAGTGAGGGTCGTGGAGCCACTCACAAGGCTCTATAAGATTTTCGTCGCTCAGTAGAACGATTGCATATTTTTTTCCTTTTTGCCTCAGTCTATTTAAAACATCTCTATACGGCACTGAGTGATTACATATCAACACAGTGTTTTCGTCTGTTTTTATTTTATCTTTTTCGAATTCAACTTCTATATAATCTTGAACTGGTTTAAATAAAAACCGTAACCAATCTATTTCCCACAGCGAGTGATCTTCCGTCAACCATTGCACTCTGGGTTTAACCATGACTTTTTGTGAGTCGCTACGAACTTTAGCGGCTATACCAGTGAACCGCACTACAATTGAAACAGTTTGGGTGCGTTAGATGGCCTGCGGCAAGCATTGTGTTCTGGAGCTTTACCGCGCCTCTGCGCAGAAACTTAACGATGAAGCTTTCATTCGCGATGCCTTGGCTGAAGCTGCCCGCGTGTCTCATGCGACTCTGATCGATATTAGAACTCACTCTTTTGTGCCTCAGGGCGTCACTGGCTTTGCGTTGCTTGCCGAGTCCCACATCTCCATCCACACGTGGCCAGAACACGGCTACGCCGCCGTTGACGTTTTTACCTGCGGGGATAAGACTGACCCGGAATTAGCCTGTTCATTTTTAACTAAGGCTTTCGAGGCGGCGTCTAACCATATTCTTACTCTTGATCGATATCTGCCTGATTTAATTCAAGTTTGACTCCTTTTAACTAGCTAAACTTTCTTTGAGCCGCACACACTGAGTGGGCGAACAAGATTATGTCTTTGAACTCAAGTGTCTACAACGCAGTAAGGCTCGTAAACGATTCAGGAGAGACATTTTCGACGCTTGGAATTCTTGTGCTTATTGCGGACGCGAGAATCCGGACACTTTAGATCACGTAGTGCCGAAAGCTCGCGGGGGAACAACCGCTAGGAGTAACCTAATTGCATCATGTGCCTGTTGTAACTTAGCAAAATCCGATTTGCATTGGTTTACATGGTATCGCGCCCAAGAGTTTTGGACCCTTGAGCGCGAAAGTAAGATTCTTAAGTGGGTTAACGACAGCCACGAAGCCGTCG
>Ga0102912_1000015_pt1 | contig 22360 bp, 12 predicted proteins | sample Colrivmeta1560A3_FD_78499 | JGI IMG/M metagenome (GOLD analysis project Ga0102912, IMG submission 78499) | Estuarine microbial communities from the Columbia River estuary - metaG 1560A-3 | ecosystem: Environmental > Aquatic > Marine > Intertidal zone > Estuary | place: USA: Columbia River...
TAATTCAAATAAATAATATAAAATATATATAATAAATTTTTTATATATATATATATCCAAAATTTTATAATATATACTTAAATTTATTATATAGCATAATATCAAAAATTTTTTTTTATAACTAAATTCCATATATAAAAAACTTTTCATTTAGAATTAAATATATGAAACAACTTGTTCTACATTAACATATTCAAGCGATGACATTATTTTTCATAAAATACTACAGTGGTTTCATTTTTTAATTTTTGCGAACCCACTTTAAATTTTCCCTTATCCTTTTTAATCGCAATCTGATGCTTCATATCTATTAGTATCACTTAGATATTTTTATAAATTTATTGAATATAATCATTCAATTTATGTTAATCAAAAGTTTCAACTGATCTTTTCTATTTTATTTGTAAAAATTATAAAATATAAAAAAATTATATAATTAAAAATACACTAATATTAAAAGATTCTTCCAAAGATTCTTTCATCTATAAAAAATTTATGTAATTATCTTTATATTTTATATATTTATTTATTTACGATAAAATAATAAAAAATACAACCTTTTCTTCTATTTGTCATTTGAACCTAACTAGAAATTTAATCGTTTATTGAATTCATTTCAGAAATCTTTTATTAAGGAGACCTTTCCCTAAAAAAATCTATCTCCTCCAAAACCTTACTCAAATCATTTGTTAAATTATACTGATTATTCAATAAATATTAAATTTACATTATGCAAATCACCATCCGTTGCCAAAGTATTAGGCATATTTCTAAAATTCTAATTACTTCATTAAAACAATAGAATAATATATAATATTTATTTATAATTATATATATATAATACGGTGAAGAGTGCTGCCTAGAGGATTTATTATGGGTTTTATCTTACTAATCCTTGTATTTTTAAATTAAATGCCTAGAATAGGATAAAATTAATTAATTAAAATAAAAACTTATTATAAATTAGTGTCTATTTCAGTTCACAATTTTATTTATCCATAATTCTAATCTATTATCTGAGTTTTAAAAAATAAAACAATTAATAAAGAGTTATTTCAATACTGTTGTTATTAATTTAAGTTTTGGGTTTTAGCTAATTCTTTTTGAATGGTTTCAAGCTAGTTTATTAGTCGTTTTTTATCCTAACTTAGATTAATTTATTAATTATTTTACGTTATTGTCATTATGGTGAAGTTTAATTCTTGGATATTGATCATATCATCATAGTTTGAGCTTTAATCTTTCTTTTTTTTTAGGCTTTGACTGTTAGTATTTAACAAAATTAAATTTTTATTATGTTCATTTATGAATAATATATATAAAAATATACGAATATTTTTCAGGTGATTTGTCTTTTAAATTTTAATTATTTTCTTTCTATTTAATTTACTTTTATAATTCCCTAAGCTTATCTTGATCCTATTTCAATCGAATAATTTAATTCCTTATTATAAATATGAAATTTATAATTATATTAAATAAATATAATTACTTATATTATTCATACTGAGTATTATAAAATTTTATATCCTTGCTATGATGTATTGGCCCATTTAATATCTTTTAAAATATGATCTTCATCTATTCATTATCAATTCTCAATTCCTATTCCTTCGAATTAATAGTTAAGGAACTCTATTCCTTATAATTATTTTTTTATAAATCCTTCTTACAAAGACTAAATTTTAACATTATATTTGATTAATTTTTTAAAAAATTTTTTTATAACAGTTTATTTTTTAAAAAATAATTAAAATAATAATCTATATACCTACTCTATCCGATATCATTTGAAATATTTGTTTACTAAGCTAATTCTCTTAAATCTACTTTTTGGAATTCATTTAAGCTATTTTAATTATCATAATTTTTATTTTTAATAATAAACCTTTCCATATTATCATTCAAAGAAAATTCATTCATATCTAATAATGCTCTATTAAATAAACTCAAAAAAAAATATATATATAAACTTATTGCCCTCATTATAGCTAATATAATTTGCATAACAATCCTCAAATAGCATTTTGGCTTAACTTAATATTTTTTATAGCTATTCTTTATGTATGATAACATCCTAATCACTTATATTGTTTCTGATTGCATTTTTACATTTTCATAGATTAAATAAATTTATATAAATTTTTTTTTTTATATTATACTTCCCCCCTTCTGCTTAATATAGAAGCTAACCCATAACATATTGAGATTATGATGATTATCGATTTGAAAAAATTTTACTACTAAAAGAATTATTTTTCATTCAATAAAATTACTCTTTTTTTTTTTATTTATATTATAATCACAAACAATCAATTTATAAATTAATACTGCAATAAAAATAAATACATAACACATATTTTAGCCTATTAAATATGAATATGACTAATCTTTTTTAATTTGTAATTTATTTAATCAAAATTAATTTTATTATAATAATTATGCAATTTATTTATTACTCCATACAATATTTAAGGTATATAGAGATCTATTTATAATATTATTATCATCACGCATTATAATTTTTATTTTCTGTAAATCATATTGGTACTTTAAATAATTTTGTTCGATTAAATTTATATATATATATATATATATGATTTTTTTAATTTAATTTTAGGAATTATTCATTTTTTAGGGACTAATCCTTTGGCTTTTGGAAAGTTATTGACTGGCTATTATTATTGTTATTGTTATTGAATGATTGTTGATTGGTCTTTTTTTGTTGCGGAGGATAGTCTTGTTTATTTACTGGAAGGTCTCTTTTTGGCTGACATGGGTTTTTTTACTGCACTTTTTAGTCGTTGCTGGGTTTTTTATTTATCCTATGGAGCTAGTTCTTCTTCTCGAACCAATCCGTCCTCTGTGTAGACAAAATAAACGTTTGGATGTACGCATAGATCTGCTTTGTTCTCTAATTGAACATCGATATCATTCTAGCCGATATTATTTTCATCTGGTTTGTTGTTATTTTTTGATGTGATATTACCAGCTAGTTCAAGACCCTAAATCATCCAATCATCGAGCTCTTCATTATACATGGCAAGCATTTGCATCCTTTCTAATTCCTTGGCGGGAATGAAATATTCTAGGATAAGTTATTTCAATTTAACTTCTTAACTAACCACCCGCCTTCTTTCCTATAATTCCTCTATTTCTCTCGAATAAAATTCATCCAGTTCCTTATTTTCATTTTCGATTTATTTTAGCCTTTAAAATAATCCTTTAATTCTTTTTGTTTTATCATCGATTTCATCTTTTTAGGAGTGATATTCTTTTTATAGTTTCATCATATCCTATTCACGTTTCTCTAGATTTGATGCAAGTAAACTCTGTTGTGCTTTTTATTCTTCTATTTATTTCATTGCATTCTCTAGTTCTTTTTATTTCTCCAATGCTTCCTCAATCTCGCTCTGTCCCTGAATCATCTTCTGCTCCATCTTAGATATTTTTTTTATTAATTTTTATTGATTTTCACGAAAGAGTTTATCTTGCTCCTCCTTTTCCTATAAAGATTTGAGTAATTTGATTTTATCCTCCTCGGCTAAATTTTTTTACTGCTCTATGCGCTTCCTCTCCTCCTCAATGCGCTTGTGAACAATCTCTTTTTCATTTTCGAGTCTAGTCTCTAGCTCCCTAATCTTATCTTAATTTTGTACCTTGATGACTTTTTAGACCTCAACCACTTCTCCATCGCCGATCATCTGAATCTATTGCCCATTTGCAGTCTACTCCAATTCTGCTTTGAGCTTTTAAATTTCATCCTGGAATTATCGTATCATGGTATCCTTAGGATCTTCATTAATTTTGGGTTTGTTCTTAATTTATTTAGCCCGATGAGCATATCTTAATGTAGAGATAGTTTCATCGTAATTGTAATCAGCAGGTCCTATATTTGCAACCATAACAGTTTTAGTATTACCACCCAAAGAATCCTATAGTAATCGTGTGAGCTTAGAATCACGATATGGTATATGTTGGGATTTATTATCTATCAGTGCTGATATGACATTTCCTAATGTAGTCAAACTCTGATTAATATTAATAGCTTCTTTGAATCGATCGCCTGTAGCATTAGTCTTACCCTATCGCTCAGAACCAGCTAAATCTACTAAATTAAGTCTTCCAGCTTTGATATGATTCTCTCCATTTTCAATTTCATTTGTCTCAACAGTTATCATAAATAATGAATGTGATCTACTAGAATCCTAATTCATATTTGTAGCACCTACACTACGATTATCACGACCAAATAATAGCTTCTCTTTCATCTCATTAGCATCAGATACCATAAACTTACTCAAATCCTTAATATATACACCACTCTCGGCTTTCTCCCTTATTTCAAGCTTAGATTTAAAATTCTTTGATAATAAATCACGAATCTCCTCATTGTACAACTCCAAATAACTTACGCTCACCAAAAATTATTTATTCATCGCCATCGTCTCAATTCTTTTAAATATATGATCAAAAGTCCTAGGAATTATACCTTTCAAACTCACAGGATCATCCTTACCCTCCATAGTAAAAGTTTTTCCTGTACCAGTTTAACCATAAGCAAATATTGTACCATTATATCCCTCTAAAACACTTTCAACTATAGGCGAAGCAGTATCCCTATAAACTATTTCCTACGCTGTGTTTGGCTCAAAAATTTAATCAAATGTAAATTATTTTGGAGCCTCATCCGATACTTTAGGGTTTCGTATTGTAGCCATTCCAGATCTAGTGTCCATCTAAACAATCATCTTTCTACCATCTGTTATCTCCTATGATGATAACGGTCTACATCTAATCACCACCTTAACACATTCAGTATTTTTCATATAAATTAAATCAAAAAAAATAACATATAAAAAATATATATAATTTGAAATATTTATTTTGTGATTTATTCATTAGGCATTTTATAAAAAAAGTAAAATCATAAAAATGAAAAAAATGTCTCAATATTATTTAATAAATTATAACAGCAGTTTGTTCTCCTATTCAACCAACTCCTTTTCTCTCATCAAATTCTCATACTTAAGTCTCAGCTCAGAATTAGTTTACAGAGAATCATAGTACTACCCCCTTAAATTCTTTTTTTTCTTAAATTAAATAAATCTAAATTACATCCTCTTCATTCAAATCAAATTATAATTAATTCGGACCATAATTATACTATCGAATTTCTAGCTCCTTAATACGAGACTTTAGTCTTTATACTGTTTCGCGATATTCGTCGTTTAATTATTTTGTTTATGATGCTAGAATTTTCAAATAAAACTTATATAATAAAGTAAATAATACTCTGATTTGATATTTTAGCTGCTATATTAGGATCTTGGGATTAAGATACAGATGATGCTCTTATGGGTGTTATTTATGTATATTTTAATATATTATTATTATTATTATTATGTGGTGTTAAAATAACTGATCGATTCATCAGAGCGTCTGATTTTATTATATATTTATTATTCAAAGCAAAAATAAAAAATATTTGCATAAATCAAAAACTTTATCTATTAACTGCAACTGGACTTTGGAATACATGAAAGGACATTTAGAGAGACAATGTTTTATTATATTTTATTTCAGTTAAAGTTGTTGTTTTATTCAAATTGTACAAATTAAATTAAATAATAAATTCTCATTATTTTTTTATTGTTATTAAACCTATAAAAAAAAAAAATAAGATTAAAAGTAAAAAAAATTAATGAAATCAATTTAGCAACATTAAAAAGTAAAAAAACTATCTACCATTACTTCATCATTACTTAGCATACATGGACATCGTTATTTTAGAAGATTATTTATAATCATTCTTATGTTTCATATGATTTTACTTGTGCTGCCCTGGATGGACCTACGCATCATTGCCCCATAAAATATAAGAGAAATATTCAATCTCATATCATAGCTTTGGCCTTTTCCTAATGTAAAGGTTTTCTCAGCGGATGGTCTATACATAAGATAGCTACTCATGAAATCATTAGAGATAATAGTAATATTACTTTATGGTGTAGATTTACTACCCAAAATATTTTTATGGCGCCTTTCATTAATTTGGAGAATGATTAATATATTCATAGTCACACTAATGGTAGTATAGTTTCCTGCTACACTTATCGAGTTTGATTTAGTAGGGCTAAACTCAGATCAAGTTAAATTGCGAGTTTTTTCAATTAGCCTCAGCTTTGTACTACTGTGTGAAAATTTAAGCATAAGAGAATAAAAAACATTAAGACTACAAAAAATAAAAAATATTATCAAATCAAGATCATCATAACACAATCAAATCACAACGAACCATCAAGAATACAGCTGGTGTGAAATAATCAAACACGATAGACAAGGAGATTGCTGGATTGTAATTAATGGATTTGTATATGATGTCACATTATTCGTCCCAAAACATCCAGGGTAATATATATATATATATATATATATATATACATTATAATAAGTGGTTCAATGATTTATGACGGTGCTGGTGGTGATTGCACTTCATTGTGGTTTTCATATCATCCCACTGAAATAACCTAATAGGCTCCACCTGAAAAATATTTAATAGGAAAAGTTAGAGATTACGTTTCATTTTATTAATATGATGGAAAATTTTATACTGAAATAAAAAAAGCTGTAGAATAAAAGATTCCGAAGAAAAATTGGTAAAATCATAATGAGCTATTTATTAAAGCAGCAATATTAATACCGGGCTATTTTATAACATTTTATTACTATATTATTTACTGTAATGTATATTCAGCCATTATATTTGGTTTTGTTTTAGCTTAAGTAAATATAAAAATTTATTTATATTATATTAAAAAAAAGGTGGATGTAAATATAATGCATGACGGCAATCATTCAGCATTTTCATCTAACAAGACTTTATCCTTGATTGCAGGATATGTTCTAGATTTAACATTCTCAACCAGTGTTGTTTATAGAAGATCCCATAATTTCGGACATCATGGTATTTATTTTTTCATTTTTATAATCGTATAATTACAAATCATTAAGGATGTGTAAATCACTATGAGCTTGATAGATCCTTCGATACAACCTACCCGATAATGAGATTACATCCATTGTAACCTAGATTACCAATGCACAAATACTAACATATTTATATTTGGATTATATACGGTTTAACAAACTTTGGTGATGTTATTGGCACATTTGATGAAATGAGATGGATGAGTAATTTCCCTACACGCAGAGGATACATATCCGACACATAACTTTTTTTGTAAATAATAGTAAAGATTACATGGATCAGCTTAACTATGATTTTACCTTCATACATACATGGATGGTTCGAAGTTTTTCCTATTTGGTTCCTATATATGATGTCTCATTCGTAGAAAATTAATATTTATATTTTTTAGCTATGGATATACCCTATTTTTTGCTGTTAATCACTGGACAGTTGAATCTGGTATTGTTGATAACTCAAATATCAACTAATAAAATTGGGGAGCCTTATAAGTATTAAACTCCACAAATTTCAATACAAATTCAAAATTATGGTCTCATCTATCAGGAGGATTAAACTATCAAATTGAACATCACCTTTTTCCTTAAATCTCCCACACACGACTTCCCGAAGTCAAAAAAATAGTCGAAGAAATATCAAAAAAATATAATATAAGGTAATTAAAATAAAATTAAGATAATTTAATTTTTTCAACCATAATAGATATTTTGAATTTCCATCATTTTTCAAAGCTTTATAAAGTCATTATAAATTGCTTAAAATCTTGGGTTAATAAGATGATCTCAAAGGATAATTCTGAATAAATTCATTTAATACATATATTAGATAAATCTTATTTTTATAACATATGTATTTATAATTATTAAAGATCAATATTCCTAGCCTTCATCATCATTATGCTACTATTCAATACTAAATCAAATTAAATATTTTTGATAATAAACTAATAAAAAATATTAACGGAGTTGTGTAAGTAAAATTGTCGAATTCATAGTTTGCATTTTTAAGTTAACTTGTTACAGGAGTGTCTTGAACTTATTAGTTTATCAAATTCTGATCAAAATATCGAAATTCTTCCTATAAAAAATCAAAACCATAATTTTTGAAAAATTAATAAATTGATTCCAACATTATTATCTTAAAATTAAGTAGGCGGAAATATTTTTTTAATAGCAATTTATGAGAAATCTATATCCTTAAAAAAAGGATGTTACATTATCTCCTTAGCGTCCTCTTTACTGCCCAATCGATTTTCTGGCTTAAATTTTTGGTAAATTGTCAAAATTAATAAAAATTTATTTACATCGACCGTCAGTAATCCTTTCAAAAGAGAAATAGCTTAATCACTTAAATATTCAGGCATTGGTACAGGAAACTAAAATATATATATATATAAATATATATATATATATATATATATATATAACAGTAAGGATCTTTCTAATTATTTCTTTCCTGTTTTAAGAATAAAAAGGTGGGGCACCAGTTAGCATTTCATAAATGACTGCGCCAAAACTCCACCAATCGGAGCACATTTTATATCCTTAGGCTGAAGAGGTTATAATCTCTGGTGCTAAATATTCAGGGGTTCCACATAAACTATATGTTTTGGATTAGTTTTCTAATCTTTGATTTTAATAAATATGTAGAAAAAATGAACATTTTTGATAAGCCGAAATCAGTTAGTTTTATATATCCTTATTTGTCGAGCATAATATTTTCAGGCTTTAAATCTCTATTTATAATTTGAATTTTTAGAATTAAATAAAACCTATATATAATATTTTTCTTATGCATGAAATCGAGAGCTAATGCTAATTATGCTCCATAGAACTAAACAACTTATTCATTGAAACGTACATACTTTCTTAAATAATAGAATAATTCACCTCCACATACATAATCAAGAACCTATTTTTTATATTTTATTATCATTAAAAATATTACAAGGTATAATTTATGTTCACTCTAAAATGCGAAATGAAGCTTAACCATAAATTCATTATCGATTATCTAGAGTATCATGCGCTCTGCCATAGTATGTTTCATTTATTTATCACTTTTTATTTGATTCTTCAATAATACTTTAATAGCATATAATATTTCTATTTATTTAAATTATTCATATTTTAAAGATTTTACTTGTTTCTTTGTGTTCTGCAAGCATTACTTTACCAAATGAACCTTTGCCTAGAACTTTTAGCAATTAAAAATCTTGTATAGATACTATTTTATCATTTTCCTTTAATTTTAATTAAGTAGTATTGTTATTATTTAGATTAGAAAAACTATAGAAGTCATCTTCATTGTTCCGCTATTATTTTGAACCACTTCTTCTTTAAATATTTTAATCTACCATTTTATCCGATTCATTTTTGTAACAAGTTGTATTTCCCATTTATTTGTGTAAAAAGTTTTTAGATATTATAATATTATTATATATTATATATTATTATAAATGATTTATTTATGATTATTTAATTTACTTAAATAAGAGAAAATAAAATAAATATATATATAGATAGTTAATTTATTTATTTAAATTTGGTAGTATAAAATTAAAAATGGGACCCTGTTCTGGAAAATCATAAAAGAAAAATACCAATGAAGTCAATTAACCTTTTTAAAAAGTGAATCAAAATAAAAATTAATAAGATAATAATTAAGATAGGGTTTTATTTTATTTTAATTTAAATAAATCTTTTACCTTAGGAAAGAGATATTGGGTTGGTTATATCGGATCAAAAATCTGGTAGAATCACAAAAGATTATACATTATTGAATCCGCCATTAGGAAAAGGTTTATAATATACTACATTTATACTATTTAAAAAAAGGGGCTTATGGGGAAGTTCGAAAAGCCATTCATAGATAAAGTGGCATGATGAGAGCAGTTAAAATTATACACAAATCATCGACCAGTGAAGAAGATTAAGAAAGATTACTTAATGAAGTCGCAATTCTCAGGAGATTAGTTTTTTATACAATTAAAATATTTTTTTCGAATAGGATCACCCTAATATTATAAAAATTTTTGAATTTTATTAAGATGATAGATTCTTCTATATTGTTACTGAACTGTGCACAGGTGGTGAATTGTTCGATAAGATTTAGGAAGAAACATAATTTTCTGAAGTAAAAGCTGCAGAGATAATGAAATAACTATTAAGTGCGATTTTATATTGTCACTAAGAGCAAATTGTACATCGGTATAATATAAATATTATTATTATTATTATTATTATTAATATTATTATTATTATTAATATTATTATTATAAGTGATCTTAAACCGGAAAATTTGATTTATGAATCAGAAAAGGAAGGATCAACACTGAAAGTTATTGATTTTGGAACTTCAAAAGAATTCGTCTAGAATCAATAATTAACATAAAAATTAGGAACTGTAACAATGAAATTTTTTTTATATTTTAAAAATATATGATAGCCATATTATATTGCACCTGAAGTAATAAAAAAAAAATATGATGAAAAATGTGATATTTGGTCCTCTGGAGTTATATTATATATTTTATTATGCGGGTATTTACAATTTATAAATAAATATTCCTAAAGTTATCCTCCATTTAGTGCAAAAAGTGATGATAAGATTATGGAAAAAGTTTCTAAAGGTGTGTTTAATTTTGATAGTGAAGAATGGGATGAAGTAAGTTGGGAAGCTAAAGATTTAATTCGAAAAATGTTATAGTTTGAGCCAAGTAAAATAGTTATTAATTTATTTAAATTGAAAGCAAAAAGATATAATGCATATTAATGTTTATAGGATCCTTGGATTAAGAAATATACAAGTCATAATGAAATTGAAGTTCCATTAATGAAGAGGGTACTTTCAAATATGCAGAATTTTAGGGTTTTTTAATTTTAAATTACCTATTATATAATATTGATAAGGCATAATAAAAATTATAAGAGGCAACATTCAGATATATAGTAAATTATCTAGCAACAAAAGAAGAAAAGTAAGAGCTTTTAAAAACTTTTCAAGCACTAGATATTAATAATGATGGTAAGCTAAGTCGTGAAGAATTAATGGAGGGATACAAAAAAATAATGAATGCTGCAGAAGCTGAAGAGGAAGTAAATCGCATTATGTAATAAGTCGATAAAAACAATTCTGGTGCAATTGATTATAGCGGTTTTATGATTAAAAAATAACATATATTTTAAATTAGAATTCGTTTTAGCAACTATAGATAGATAGAATTTACTATCAAAATAACGCCTAGAAACCACATTCAAATTATTTGATAAAGTATATAATTCTATTCTATTCATTATTTTATTTTTAATTATGTCAATTAATTATAGGATGGTAGTGGTTCTATCACTATAGAAGAATTGAAAGATATATTTGGAGGAGGGAAATTGCCTGAAGAAGCATGGAAACTCATCGTGAATGAAGTAGATATAAATAAGGATGGTCAAGTAATATATAAATGTAATATAAATATTAAAAATAAATAGATCTCAATGCAAGAATTTAAAGATATGATGATGAAGATATAATGAATAAGAAAAAAATATATACAAATAAATTATTGATTTCCTTTAAAAAAATTATTATTCGCGAGAATCATAGGATTTATTAATATAGATTATCCTCATTAAAATAATTTATGATCATATTTATATTCAGTTAAATGATTTAATAATATAATCAAATTAATTTCTGTATGCATATTATTTTTTAAAAAATTCTTTTAACCGAATGAATTATAGAAGAAAGAAAACATGGATTAAACTTGGGAGATTTCTCATTTTGAGACATGTTATATTTATCATTCCATTAAAAAAAAAATAATTTTCTGGAGAATAAAAACATATAAATTAAAACCATTAAAATTAATTTAATAATAATAGTTTTTATTCACTTTAATAATATGATCAATTTATTCAACTTATAGGATTATAAATCTCCATTTGCTAGAATGTAATTTAAAGAATAAATTTAAAATATTTTCAAGGTGGTAATAGGAGCCCTTAAAATCATAATTAATAGAATAAATCATTGAAGAAAGAAAATAAACCAATAATTAAAATTTTAAAATCTCTGAAAGATAGATAATTGAATAATATTTCAAGTTATCTCAATAAATAGGAGGAGAGGACAAAACCAGGGAATTAATTTAATAAGTTGGATTAGAATAGTGTGATTGGGATATTATATAAGAGATAACAAATGAATCAAAATAATCGCAAGTAAAATGGGGTGCAGTAGCTACAGGATCATCTTATATATTTTACAGATTGCTTTTAGCGAAAAGAAAAACTTTTTATGATTTTTTCTAAAAATAACATAAATATAAATTCATCGGAAATATGAAGCGAGGCTTTTCTATGTTTTTATTATTTGGATTTTGGGTCAATATTCTTAATTTGACATTTGATAAGACGATTCCTAATGCAATTTTAAAAAAAGGTTTATACAAAAAATATCACATTGAATTTGAAAAAATTTATTTATGATAATTATTATATGAATAATGAAAATTGTGAATATTTTTATAAATAAAAAATCATGATGATATATATGTGATAAACAAAATCAATGTACCGACACTAACAGTAAAGGATAGATTTAAATAGTTTATATCATCTTGAGTTTATACTAAAATAAAAAGAAATATATATCTAATAATATGATAAATATTAACTTCGATCGTTGTTTTATAACAATATCTAGGACTCATGTAATTATTTTAGCTCAGTATATTAATTGATATTTTAAAGATCATTTTAAAAATTATTTCGAAAATTTTATAACTAAGTTATATCTTACTCTTGAGTCTTAATAAACACTAAAAAAACCAAGATGAATTAAATTATTTTTAACATTTTATAATAATATTGATTTTATTTAATTTATAGGTGAATAATTGGGGAATAGATGTATATTTATTAAATAAAATCTTTAGAATTCTTGGGGGTTAACAGTTAATTTTATATAATATATTAGATTTGAATTTAATATCGAGTTTTGTTTAAAATTAGATTTTATATTTGAGCTATAGAGTGATAAATTCAATGTTTTTAATAGATCTAGTAGAGTTTATTAGAATTTTTAATGATTATGTAAAATATAATATATAAAATAGGATATATTAAATATAAATTGTTTTTCATTAATTTATTCTAAATATAATAATCGTAATATCAACAATAACAATCATAGCAACCGCACTTTACATCCATTCTAGTATATCCATCATTTGAACAGGGTTAAACAAGTTTCATTCCATCTTTTACTAGGGAGGGTTTGATGTTATCTTTATATCCACCGCTAGGTTTCTTACAGTCCATCATTCTAGTAAGACAATAAGTTAAACCAGATTGACCACATGAGACAGAGGTATTCGGGAATCCAGGTTATCTTTGACCTTTTTCAAAGGTAAATCCTGATGGGTCATCGGTTCTTTTTAATTAAGTAAATTCATATAATTCAGATGGACATTCTACTCTTGCTAAATCTACGATAGTTGGATTTTCTCCATTGCTTCCTCGTACTTTTTTATCAAAACTATATTCACATAGATCAATAAGATTATCATATTCAATAGCTGGGTTAACTATTTTTGGATATTTAGGTAATTTTTTACACCCATCTCTAGTTTTCCATCCACCATACATATCCCCCCATTATGATTTATCACCGGGATAAATTGAAAAATCTGCACCAGCACACCAATTAAATGCTCCAAAACCACCATCACCTACTTGTAGATCAAATTAATTACCATCAACATCTCCTCCCGTATTTATTGATTAAAGTATTAAATCTCTATCAACTCCTTTAACCTTCATTCTTAGGCAGGTACCAATTCCTAACATAGCATCAGTAGAGCCATAGGTACCAACACCAAAATATACATTGTCACCATATTTAGCATTGAATGATGTTTCGGCAGCTACCATTCTTTTACTCCCAAATGTCCAATCAATACAGGCAAAAAGATTTTCATCTGGACAAAAATAACCTACAGCTCCAGAAGACTAAGGACACATCTTACCTCTTCTGGCTGCTCCATTAAAACATGATCCACAAACACTACATTATCCATAAGTATTCTATTGATAATCTGAACAGTCTTAAGCCGCTTTACTTACATATTAGTCCCATAGTTTTTATAGTTTATTTTTAACAGCATCAACTCTAATTTACTATGCAGAAATAACCGATAACAACAATATCAAGTAAAATATCTTTTTCATTTTAGATTTTATTTAAATTATTTTAATGTAATGAATGTAATGAATGACGTAAATTTAAAAGTTCTATAAACAAAATTTTTACATAAAATTTATTTTATGTGATAAATAATTATGATCAAACTCAATTCTAATTAATTTCAATATATAATCATTGTTATCATTGTTAAATAATATAAAATAATTTGGAATTCAAGTTTAATCTATACCTATGATAAAGGTAAAATAATAAAAGTGTATTTAATATGAACAGTAAATATTATAAATTATAATTTATTATCTTTATAAAAATAATTTTATTTTGGTTTAATCTGTTAACTTTAAATTTAAATATAATTATTTGAAATTATTTTTCTTATTGAATAGTATAATTAAAATATAATAAAAACACAATAAAATACAGTTTGAAAAATTATTAGGGTATTAATAATAGTTTTAGGATGATTTAGTAATATAATAGATGTTATCCATAATATGGTATACAGTAATAGTAACCTCCGTATATGATGATTAATGCAGGGATATAATAATAAAAAGGAGGTTTTTTTTTGTTACTAATGATTATATTAAATTCATGTGTTTTGTTTTTGATTTTTTATAAAATCTAAAATAGTTTATTAGGGTAAGGAAACACGAAAGGCAATAGATCATTATAGCTATGCGTTGAATGAAGAAATAGGTAGGGGTTTTAGTAGTAAGGTATATCGTGGACGTGATGAGAATACATAATAAACAGTTGCTGTGAAAGTAATTGATATGAAAATGGTAAAGTAATCAATACATGCTGTGTTATTGAAGAATGAGATAAGTGCCTTGAAGTCATTTAATTCTAAAAATATATTAAAATTATTTGATGTATTTTAAACATAAAATAATACATATTTGATAACTGAATATTGTGATTCTGGTGATTTAAGTGCAAGAATTAAAAAGAAGGGTAGATTGGATGAAGCAGAGGGTGTTAGAATATTAAAAGAGATAATTTAAGGATTATATGAAATTAATTAAAAAGGTAAATATTATATACATAGTCATATTTTAATAAATAATATTTAATTAGGATTTATTCATCGTGATATAAAACCTGCTAATATTTTAATGGATAATTAAACTCCTAAAATAGCTGATTTTGGATTTGCTGTATAATTAAATAGTAATGATGCTCGATCATAGAGCAAGCATTTTAATGTAGGTACCCCTCTATATATGTCCCCACAGGCATTAAGATAATAAGGTCATAGTGAGAAAGGTGATGTATGGGCAATAGGTGTAATGTATTATGAATTATTATATGGTAGACCACCATTTACAGCATAATCAGAAGCAGCCCTATTATCAAATATATTACATTAGGGTTTATAGCTACCTGCCAATCCATTCGTTTCTGAATAAAGTAAAGATTTAATTCGTAGATGTTTATAAATAGATGAAAGTAAAAGATTAAGAGTTAAAGACTTAGCTTCTCATAGTTTAGTAGCTTAAGAAGTATATATATTGAAAATCATTATATAATATAATTAATTTAAATTATTTCTATTTATTAAAAATAAAAAATATAATATTAATATTACTAATAATAATAATAATTATTATGATATTATATATTAGCGTCCATTGAAGTTACCATCTGCGTTTGAATAAGTTTAGGAACGTATTCCATTGAAGTAGATTAATAATCAATCAAATTTTTAAAAGGATAAAAGATCCCATAGTTAAGGGGTACGAGATTTTAATTCACGACCTATAAAGAGTGAAAATATAGTATAAAAAAAAAATGAAAATATTAGTATTAATAGAGGGAATAATTAAAATATATTTATGGATAATTAGCGTTAAAATAAACGTTCACCTACAGATATATCAGCAAATATTTAGATGGATTAAAAAGAATATGTAAATCGTTCAAAAAGTTAAAAACATATGATGCTTGATACTAAGGCATTTAAGGATTTACCTATTTCACCTAATACAAATTCTAATTAGAATATAATTAAGAGATAATAAAGTCAGGAGTAATCTATATGTACTCATGATAATTCTAGTTTAATGAAAAAATAAAAAAGCTATGAATATGAAAATAACAATGATAATCTATCTCGTAGGGTACCATTGTAACCAAGAAATAATAATACTCACCATTAAACCTAAACTTATACTGAAGCAGAAAATAAGCCATAATAAACTCCGAAATTTAAAGGAAACAACGATATTCTCTTTAGTTAAATAAATTTTTGTAGATTTCTTTATAAATTTTCATAATAATTATCAGCCGGTGCTAAATAATATCCTAAATTTTTAAATAGTACAGGCTTGAGAGATAAATTAATGTTCTTATTCTCTAAGAATATCATAACAAAAATATCTAAATTGTAATAGTTAAATGAAAAGGAGAATTATAAAGAAAATGTATTTTAATTAGATGAATTCGAATCATATAGAAAGAGTGAAAGTTTTTGTAAGTTCAGTTAGGCTATATGGGAATATAATGAAAAATATAGAAAACATTTTGAAAAAATGTATCTTCTCATACAGAAGAATGGTTAATTATTATTATATATTCATTATTAATATTAATAATATAGGTCATACAAATGATAAAAAATTTGAAGCTGTTTTTGACAGAGAATTTAATGAATTTGATAGTTTCTATTTGATCGCATAAACCTATGTTAAATCAGCCATTTAAGAATTATTTTAGGATATTAATAAAATAAACGATAAAAACGAACTGGATTCCTAAATATCCACCGAGGTAATCATTCTTGAATTTAATTAAATTATCAATATCAACAAGGCCTAATTTTATTTATGGGTCATAGAAAATTTAATAGAATATTTGACGCTCATTAACCTTGTACTCAATTCTCCAGGCGATTATAGGAATTTTCTTCGAAACGCTAAGGTAGAGTCATTAGTAGATAAGAAACCTAAGAAATACACACTCAGAGACCTAAACGATATATAGAATAAATCCGTATTTCTTAAATGATTTACTTAAACAAAAATTAAAACAAAACTAATAAGATAAAAAAAATTATGAATTATGATTTCTTCTTTTATTTTATTTTTTTTTTTAGTTCCATTTTAAAATTCATAAATTTTTTAGTTATTTTTTATAATAATATTTAATAAATTTTATTCATCGCAGTTGAAAAATATATAAAAAATTTAATGCAAACACCCCCACAAAATATAGCCAACAGATAAAGTAACCAGTATAACCAAATCAATAGGAATGAAACACCTGTTAATCAATTAAGGAACGAGCATGAAGAATTTACTAGACCAGAAAAACACGATTTAATACTTCGAGGAAACTATAAAGGATCAAGTATATTTTTATTTAATTTTAAAAAAAATATATAGGATAATAATAATCGTAGCCAAGTGAATAAGAGATTGAATTCAAAATGAGATAGGATCTAAAAAAATTATTTAAATACATAGACGATACTAATTGGATGTTTGATATAAATAAAGAAATATAATTTAGCGATTTTTAATAAACTACACTATGATAAAATATTTGTATAAATTCAATAAAAATAATTTCTAAAATAATTTTAATGTTTTATAAAATTTTATATTGTTTTATTTTTTTTTTAACTGTTCATATTTTAAATATTTTAGTTTAATTTCAAAAAAAAATAAAAAAGTAATCAAACTATTTATTTTGACAACAAATAAAAATATATATTATAATAAATATATATTTATATTTTCAAGTATTAGCTTTCTCTACTTTTTATTTTTTATTAAATAAAAATTAAGAACAAACTCTTAAAACAAAACATTTGCGTTAAGTAATATAAATACTAATTATATTATTATTTTATACAAATTTATCTATATTTAAGGAAAAAAATATTTTAAAAATGAAACCTAATAATAGTTAAGTGGATAGTGCTAATTCACTCAATAAATAATACCGATAGCAAAATTAAAATTCATCGTTCAGAGATTCTTTAAGGGCTTAAAGCAAATAATAATTATATATGGTTTTAGATAAAGAAAATAGTTTATCATAATATAAGCAATATAATAATCCTGAACACAATTCAACATAGAAATTATAATTAAGACCGAATTCTTCATCAATTTTAAATAAAAATAATATATAATAGGTATAATTAACACGTCCTTATAGTAGTTCAAAAGATAATAGAGGTAATGAAAATCGTAAATTAGCATAAAATAAATAGTAATAACCAGTAGGGTATTTAACATAATTATAATAGTAGGTAAGTGCACCTATTTTAAGAAAACCATTGATATAAGGTATTTCAAATTTAGAGTGTACAAATAATGTCAATATCTAAAAATCAAATCAATAGGAAAGTCCAGTTTCATAAACAAATTTAAAAAGTTAATTAATGCTAAGTCAGTTGGTACAATAGTAAAATAAATTTTTTTCGAATTAATAATAATAGTAACCACAATAATAATAATAATAACAATAATAATAATAATTATAAATGTCTTCATAATATTTGAGTAATTACTCTGCACAGAAAGCAAATAGACAAATAAATCAAACTAATTTATAAAAGAACGATGGTTAGGAGAGTAATAATAATACCAATTAATTTTCATAAAATAATAATTCATTATTTTAAAAAGAGGATCGAAATAGTATGTTGTATTAAAGTGTACCCAATGATACAAGTAAGATGTTCACAAAAGTATAAAAAGTAGTCAATTCATTTATTAATGTAAATAATTAATAATAAAATGATACATCCAATCAATAGAAAACAGAAACAGAAGGACCTATTTCAATATCAGAGAATGGATCCAGACGAGTACATGATTATTAGGAATATAGAAAATTATAGGATAAATTGCAATATCTTGAAAATAAAATAATATCAATCAAATCAAATCTCGACAATAATAATCAGGCATTACTAATAAAAAATTCTAGTAGAAAAAAAGATTCAAATAAACAAAAAGGACTAACTGCAAAATTTTTTGGAGGTAATAGAGGATATAACAATATCAACAAAAATAATGATAATAGTAATAATAACAGCACCAACAACAATAATCTTATAGAAGATAATAAAAGAAATAGCTACAAATAATTTAACGATCGATCCATGGAACACCAAAAAAATTATAACACCAATAACTCAGAATATCAATCAAAATCATAGAAAATTAAACACAAATAAGAATAATCTTCACCTACACTATCATAATTCATAACATAAGTCAAATCAGGTAATACTAGTAGTGATTAATAATCAACATATTAATAATAATCACAAAAATAATAATAATAATAATAATAGTAATAATAATAATAATAATAATAATAACAATAACAATAAGAATCCTTGAGACGTAAAGATAGTTCTACTCCACATATAGGTTCTTAAAAAACTTATTCCTAAAAAACAGGTATGTAAATTACTTTTTTAAAATATTATTATTTTGTTTATTAGTTAATTAAAATAATAATAATAATAATAATAATATTGATAGTGAATATCTAAAAAATTAGTTAAGTATCGAATAGTAAAAAAAAGAATTTGATCGTAAGAGTTCATAGTAGGAAATTTCAAAATATTCTAGTATAAATAGCTTGTCTATAAAATAAGAAATGAATTAATAATTCCTTTATTATATTTCTTCTATAATTAAGGCTTATATGAGCGTAGAGAGTAATAAGCAAATAGAGCAAGCAAGAGAGCATTTAATATAAACTATTTAAGTATTTATATGTATTTTTTAAGTATTTATTATAATTTTTATCAAATAAGGCAATGTAATTTTCAAAACAAATGAAATAAACACCCAATTAAATAATCGAAGAAAAAAAATCATATCTTTTAAAAAAAGAATGCTATAAAAGTATTATATAAATATATTAATATCCTACCAGATAAAAAAACATTGATTTTTGATCTTGATGAAACATTGATACATTGTAATGAATCTGCATAAATTCCTGGTGATGTCTACCTTCCGATACGATTCCCTACCGGTGAACTTATAGAGGTTGGAAAATTTTGTTAAAAATATATTTTTTAGGCGTCAGTAAATATTCGCCCTTATGCCAAGCAAATTTTAGAAAATTTATCAAAGCACTTTGAAATCATAATATTTACTGCGAGTCACAGCTGCTATGCGAATGTAGTTCTAGATTTTCTGGATCCATAAAAACAATGGGTATCACATAGATTATTCAGAGAAAGTTGCGTTTAGACTGAGGAAGGAGCTTATATAAAAGATCTAAGGTAGAATATAGAAATTTTATAAACTTATCTAAAAAAAATTAAATTGAAAAAAAAAGAGTCATAGCTAATAGGAATTTAAGTGATGTTCTACTTATAGATAATGCAGCATATTCCTTTGGTTTATAAATAACTAATGGTGTTCCCATTATACCGTACTATGAATGGAAATAAGATTAAGTATTTAGAATTTCTCAAAATATTAAAAATATAGGAATTATTATATTTATAATAATATCTCATGTAATTTAGGAACGCAAAGGATATGAGAGAGATGAATTCAAATTAACTTAAAATTGATAAGTACAGCGATTTTAATGATCCAATAGATTTTTTATAAAATCTTTTTAAAGACAATATTCCACAATAAATACCTTCATGATTAAAACAATACTTTATTGAATAAAGCGAAAATTCTAATTTTTGTTAAATTTCATTATAAAGTTTCAATTAGATTATTAATATATAATTTTATATATATTATTGTATAAATATGAAATATATTTAATACAAATAAAAAATAATTTTTATAATATCGAAATGAGTGTATTCATCCATAATTACGAGGAATTAATAGGATTGAATAAAGTTGATGACTAATAAATATAATTTGATCGGGAATAAAATGTAACTTTGAATGTTTAGTAAGTTAATGATATCAATTAGTAAATGGATGAAAATGTATAATAATCTGTGGTTCTTATTAATACATTTAAAGTATAAATGAATAGAAAATAATCACCTTTAAATGAAAATAAAGATCTTAATCATTAACTTCGATAAAAGGTTAATAATATAAGATTATTATATGATATGAATTAATAATTTACCCAAAAGAATAATTGTAATATCGACAATTTAAAAAAGAACCGATTGAGATCTCTATCAGAAAGAAGAAGGGAAAATGTCAAGCATCTGGATAGATAAAAACTGTATTTTTAATTGAAAGAAGAATTACAAAAATTTTATTCATCTGAAACGAGAGAATAGGTATTATTATTAATACATAAATTATTGATAGGGAATAAAAAATTTCTCTAAACTAATTTAAAAACATAAGAATGACTAAGAATATCTAATAGTTTTTATAAACTCTATCTTATAATGCTCTCAAAGCTAGCTAAATCCTTAAACTAATGAATTAAATACGACTTCTATTGAATATGAATTACTAACTTTGGGTGAAATATGTAGGTAATTTGAAACTTTAGTATATAAATAAAATCATATCAGTCGGATCCAAATTTTTCTGCAGTAATATTTATTGGTAAATTATTTCAAAAAATTTAATTTATTCTTAATTACTTAATTAGGCTAAAAATGAATCAATACTATGGGCTATATTATATGTTTTTGGAAGCATTTATAGATTTTAATTGGAATAATTAAATCAGAGTGATAGGATTGATACACTTTTAAATCCATTATTCAATAATTTATTTAATCTATAATCTAATTATTAGGTTATATACGTACTTTGTCATTTTTTATATTGGCTGCATCTATAAAACGATTTAATTGCCTTTTCGGTAAGATAAATTATCACATTAAAAAACCTTTTTTTTTAGACCTTAGGAGCTAAATTTATATAAATATTGAAATAGTCATTTTAAACTAATGTAAATAGCAGGGGCGTTAAACCTATTATTAATTAAGATTTATTATTGGCATTAAACTTAATGTTATGTGAATAGGGTTTGGGCCAATTCTAAAATATTTGTGATAAATTAGTTGAACGAATAATTTAAGTAATTCAATTCAACTAATTTTAGGATGTTAAATTGATAATTGAAGCATGTAATTTTTTTAAGACATTAGGATACCTCTTTTAGGCTGATAATATGGAATAAATTTTTTTACAGAGGGTAATTTATTAATTTAAATAAAATATATAATAAAAATAA
>Ga0102912_1000017_pt1 | contig 20032 bp, 7 predicted proteins | sample Colrivmeta1560A3_FD_78499 | JGI IMG/M metagenome (GOLD analysis project Ga0102912, IMG submission 78499) | Estuarine microbial communities from the Columbia River estuary - metaG 1560A-3 | ecosystem: Environmental > Aquatic > Marine > Intertidal zone > Estuary | place: USA: Columbia River Estuary...
ACTCAGATAAGTGTAAGGATAGCTTTATAAATATTTCTCCACTGATGTTAAAATCTACTTTTAAAATACTTAATTGCGCATATAGGGCAAGAAAATGTACTTGCAGATTGTAAAATCTTTTGGGCATGAGAATGTTGAAATATACGAAAATGCAATTATAATTCTTGAAAAGTTAGTTAATTTTATTAAAAATTAAGATAATCTTAAATCATTAGATTTTACACCGATACTTAATTATGTGAAGTAGAAATTTGAGTTTGAGAATAGGCTGATAAATTTAGACGAATCATTTAATGAAGAGCGAATAAAAATTGGATAAATTTTGAAGAACAATAAGTTTTTTTTGGATGATGTTTAAGAATCAGATATGGTTAATCTTTTTGGTGACGTAATTAAAGAATAACTTATAGTCTAAATATTTCCTACTTTAATTCAAATAATCAAAGGATATATTGAGACCGTGCATAAACCTATTATAGATGTAAGGAGACGATTAAGGGAGTAGCTTTTCCATGAAAAAATTCCGGATCCGGATATTTAGAATTTTTTAAGAGAGTAATTAAAAGTTGCAGATGAGGAATTCGAAAAAAAATGGTTTAGTTAAGAGAATTTGTTTATGGAAATTTATTATTTGTCGTAGTTCTCTTAGAGGAAGAGATAAAATGATTAATTGTTCAAGAATCTATCTCATCAGTTAATTTAAACTTCTCAGCAATTCCAGCTGATTGATGGTGATAATAAATATTTTATATCGGAAATTTATGAATAAATATATGACAAGTAAGATAAGGAGGATCTATTGGTTATAAGTATGGTGGGCTAATAAACATCTAGAAAATAATTATTGATGAATTTTATATTTGGGGTATAATTTTTATCGCCTGTTGAAAGTTGGAGAAAAGGAGTCTATGCATCAATTACTCGATACAAATGCAGGTAAACTGGACGTAGCCGAAAAATTTTGATTTTGGATGTCGAGGGGATGCTTAATGCTTATGTATAAGATAAAGATCGTAAATTTGATAAATAAATTGTACATTTTATATTAAGGATTTCCCATGTCGTTCTGATGTGCAGTATGGGAGAAATGAATGCTTGGATGATAGAAATTATAAAATTATTTGCTGATGCATTGCTGAATATTAGGGAATCGATGATTCAAACTCCTGATATTTATATAATCCTGAATATGTTAGCAGAGAAATCGTATTAAGCATAACTAGAATGTGTAAGTAAAATATAAGACTAGTTTATAAAATTTAATAATTTGGATGATAATATAAATAAAGTTCTAAAAATAATAAAAGAAAATATCCATCCACTACCACATGCATTCAATATTAAAAACTTCGGTCCGTTGAGTAATTTTATCAATAGAATATCACCTCTGTTTCTCAAATAAATAACTCCTTTAAGATAAAGAATTTTATCGAAATTCGATAATATATACAGTCAAAAATTAAAACGGTATTCTATTCATGAATGGTTTATTTTTGCAAGTAAATTTTGGTCATTCACAGGATCTTTCGATAATTCTATTGATTTCTCTACCACAAGATAGATTAATGATGATCATTAACTGAAACAATAAATTAATCAATTAATTTCATAGCATTATGAAATATTATGGCTCTCACATATAAAACTCAAAATTAAAAACATCTTGAATTCCTTATTTTAAAAGTATATGAGTGGAGATAGTGTTAAATTTGATATGTTAAATACAGAAATTTAAACATATTTGAATTAAATATATGATGATAACATATCTCAAGATTATGACTTTTAATATAAATATTAAAAAATTTTACGAGAAAATTAGGTCTCTATAAAGTTCAAATAAGAAATCGAGTCAATTTTACAAAGAAAAAAATAATATTATAAGAGAGAGTGTTTGAGCTTCTGTAATAAAGAAATATTTAATTATATTAATGAAAGATCTAAAGAGGTTGGATAAGCAACAATAGAGAATTAATTAAAATATTATAATAGGGTAAAAGAATCCTATACATTTGACGAAGCTGTATAAAAATTTGATGAGACATGGGTTGTGGTATAATAAAATGTTTAGAATATGCTTAAAAATTGGAAATAGATTACAGATTAAGTATTTGATTTATCTAGATAAGATTTTTAATCTTGGCAAGGATTTAGTTCTGATAATGATTAAAAGTAAGAAAATAATTATTTGGATATCTTAAGAGTTTGCAAAGATAATTAAGAATTTTGTGAAAGGATTATAGAGAAAATGCATAATAGTCGAGAAGTTGCATAAAAATTAACTCTGATTAATTATAGAGTACCGAATATATATAAGATTTTGGAATTTCAAGATAATTAAAGAAGAGTATATGTGAAATTGCCAGATAAAATGTTTTTTTTTTAGACAACTTACAAGTACTATAAATGGAGAGAAGTTTTTGATTAATTCATAGATATTGATTAGCTTGAAAACGACATAACTTCAGCATTACATTCAAAATTTAATAATGGTATGATTATTGAAAAATATAAAGGCCAAAAGATTTATGATTACACTAGTAGCCATTATTCAAAATAACTATATTAGATCATTGAAAAATTTAGATTAGATTGCGTTAAAATGGGAATAAGCTATATTGGTAAATTTACCGATTTTATACCTTCCCCAGAATATTAAAGATAAAAAATAGATGGAAATTAGAATATTACTAAGATTGATATATAGAAATTAAAGATTAATGATTAAATGCAAAATCGAGAATTGTATTAAGGTCCAGCTAAAATAGTTGATCCTTATGATGCTACTGAATCTGATGATCAAAAGGAGAAATACTAATTTAAATATTTTAAATTATATAATTTCTTTGGGCGAAAATAATTAGATGTTAATGATTTTGTTATAAAATCTACTTAGATTAATAATATCAATGAATCATGTTGGATATCAGAAAATGAAAAAATAAAGATCAATTTACAATAGTAGTATAAACGAGAATTATTTAGATATTTTTAATTTTTAGCAAATCCTTCTAAATATAGCTCCAAAGATATTAATAATTTGGAAGCATATAAATTCTTTTTCTTCATTCTTGATTGGAAGAAAATATTTTAGGAAATCGAAATTTAGGTGATAAAAAATTATCGAAAAGATTAATAGTACCATGATGTAGGTATAGATTATTATATAGAAAAATTACGCAAATTCGATGACGAAAGCTTGATAATCTAAAATGAGTTTTGCAACTTCGAATAAACTATACCAGCCGCTATAATTATATCTATACAATCAATAATATAAAAAATTAATGATGAGCTTGAATATTATTGCATGAATATATCATCTAAGGGTATTATTTGGATTAATTCAATAGCGTAGATATTAACCAATAGGCTTGCTGAACTTTTTGAAATCATTAGGTAAAGTTAGCCACTAAATACCTTTGAGGCCAGAAAATAAATTGAATAAAATATTTTTGTAGCAAAACTTACGTAAAATGATACGAAAATGGATGTGGCTCTAGGAAAAAAAATAGCATTTGGATTGGTATTTTATTACTATACAGAAGCTTAAATACATGCTAAGAATTTGTTTAAATAATTTGTGAATTTAGAAAGATAAAATTTTTAAAAACTAGATTTTATTATGTTGATGGAAAAAAAATGGCTTGAATTGATCGATATTATTAATACTAATCCTGCTTATATATTGTCTTAATATGATTAAAAATTGATTGATTAATTGGTTTAGTTTTATTCGGATCCTAAAAATTTTTTCGAACAAGCCTTCTAACATCAATATGAGTAATTTTCGAGTGAGCATATTATAACCTGCCGAAATTCCTTTAAAAATAGAATTCTATTTAATTTGAATTTACTTAAAGCCTACTTCGAAGAATTTTTGGTGTAACTTAGACTAAAAAAAGTTGATCTTGATGCTGCTGCACTGTTCCTAACCAACGAAAAAACTATGTTTTTAAAAGAAAATATTGAGATAAAATAATTTTAAAAATAATCCTTCACTAAGTATTTTAAAGATATAATAAAAAAATAATGGTATCAGGGAAAGGTTCTTAAATTTATCAATCAGGAAATGGTTCATAAATCTGATGTAATCTTACCCCATCAAAATGATATTAAAACTGAGATTGAAGATTAGGCTAGATGCCAAATAGATTTCTTATTAAAAGATAGTGATGAAATAAATGAACTTCATAAGTTTATTAACTAGATTATCGAATCAATTGAAGAATATTAAATTTAAATAAAAGATAATAATCAAGAAATTTCTGGAATATAATAATTTATTCTGAGTAACGAACAAATTATGGGTGAATATGAACGTGATTTTAAATAAATTTTCATGGGCTGCTAACATTAATGTCCACTTTGTAAAAGATAATGCGATTAGAATCATAGTCTATTTGATGAATAAAGCTCAATCATACATAAATGCAATTCAGGACATCAAATTATGGGCTTTGGTGGATAAAAGGAATTTATAAATGGCTAAGCTAATTTGAAAACTTGCAGTGAGCTCAAGGAAAGCGAGTATGTCACATACAATGGATAATAAATAACATGGATTAAATTCTATGTTGACAAGTTTCCCAATTGGTAGTTCGAAACAAATTAATAATAAGTTTTGGCTGATAATTTAAAAAATGCCAAATTATGGAATTTTATTGGTTAGAAATTATGTAATATTTATAATTAGCAGGGGAATTCTATTCAATACCAAAAAGCTGAGGATGAACCATTAATCGCTAATAAAAATATAATCCTCTGATTTCTAAAATAAAAAAATTTAAGTTAAATTTTTAAATTATAAATAAGAAATTAAATAAAAGTATTTTATATTATTCCAATACACTAATAAGTAAACGAGCTTTTCTCATATATACTGGATCTAATTATATATTTCAATTTATTTCAAAATTATATATTAGAAAAAATATAAATACTTCTGCTGATGAATTCAGGAAATGATAATTATAAATTATTTTATTTCAAAAAAATTTTTTTAGGTTTGATTATTGATACATCTAAAAATTTGTGAACGGTCAGATATGACTACTAAATCTCGCTTTATGATTTTTCATTACAAAGGCCTATAAAATTTAGTACGCGAGAATACTGTTATTTATAAAAATTAAACACAGACATAAAAAATTTTAATTCAAATAAGCAAAATATAAATATTATAAACCTTTTTCAATTAGCCAATTTTTTTATTTTTTACAATAGAAAGCTGGATAGTTCTTTTAAAATTATCTGTATATATACACAGAATTAATCAGAACTTATTGTAAATATATAAATGCTAAAAAAAAGAGCAAATATAAATTTATATTTTTATAATCATTCTCTCTGTTATTTCTGGTGATAAAATTAATGCCTCTCTTTCTCATAAGTTAAATTCTTCTAAAAAAATAAATTAGATATTTTATTTTTTTAAAAATAACTATCTATTATTGCAATTCAAGAATGAATTCATCGTCATTTAGTGTAGATTAGTATTAATTTTGTATTTTTTTCAATATCTTTATGACCTCCCAATGCTAGGTATAAGTTTATTATTATTAAGCTTAGTTATATTTATATTATATATAAATTACACAGTATTTTGATAATCAAATTTATGTCAATTTTTCTATTTTCTTTATTTCTTAATGAATTAAAAGAATTCTATAAAATCTACAGCTCCTTTTCATTGAATTCTAATTTTTGTAATTTCTAAACTGACATTTCAATTTAATTTATTGTTTAAAAAATATTTGTTTTATCAATATATAAAATTATTCATTTATATATTATTTTCTATTATCTATTATATAATATATATTTTGTTTATTGTTCTAAATTTAAAAACAAATATTAATTAAATTTCACATTCTAACAATATAAGTTTGATTAATACAAAATGATAAATAAAAAATGATAAAAAATTCTTTTTATTAATTAAATTTTTTAATCTTTAAATATGAAGTCAAATAGTCTAACATTTTCGATGTTTTTGATGATAATCATTAGATTTTCGTATGAATGTTAGGTTTGCAGCGAAAATTTCAATTAAATATAATGCGAGCGTTATAAATGGTGTATTTGGGAAGATGAAGATTGTATATTCTAAAATAAATGCTCAAACCTTTAACCTATTGATTGCCTTAGTGTTTAATAAATTGTTAATTTAGGAAGGGACTCGGAAGAAATTTTGCTAAGTTGTCAATTGATCAATGATGAATCAACAGATAGTTATTCTTGTCAGGTATATGAAGATATTAATGTCGCAGTTGGATAAAGTGAAGAAGAAGCCAGCAGTACTTGTAGAGCATCATTTAGTGGTTTAAATATAAATATTACTTACGGGTGTGGATACGAATGCGATGATTAATAGGCTGAGGAAGAGTGCTAGATACAAACCAAGCGTTGTTCTGCTTTAGGTACGACAAAAGATAAAGACGAGGAAAAATTAAATAATAAATGTATAAATAATAATTGTACTCAATTGCAATAAAAAACTAGATAATATAAATGTACAAAAGAAAAACCATCATACCAATGCGATGAAAGCATATCTATTTATGGTTTATATTGTTTCTTGGGATCTATTTTTAATTAAAGTACATGTTATTACTCTAATGCAACATGTAAATCTATTGGATATCATCAATAATGCTATAATTTCAATCACGATGAGTGCATTTCACTACCATAAAGATGCTAATGGAATCAATAGAATTGTACTGATAGATCCTGTTCTAGTTAATTAACTTCTAAAACATGTTCTCCATTTTTTAAGTCTAGTAAAGAAGTAGTTTATTGTTCTTGGAACACTACGACTAATAAATGCGATCAAATAGTTGAATCGGAAATTGATGAATAATAATGTTTATTAACACCAGACTACTCATCTTACAATGGTAAATAATGCAAACTCTGTTCAAAATAGTTTGTGATAAATAAGGCTAAACTATCATACATCATTAATTTCTTACTACTATTTCTTCTTTTCATAATTACGCTACAATGAAATAAAAATTATTAGATTATTCATATCTACAATAAATATTTTACATATATAAATAAATCAAATGTTCATTTAGTTAAAAGTAGAACTTAATTCTCTCCTGTATCTATTATTATTTCCCTTTTAAATTTTTTATATATTAGAATTATCAATATTATTACTTTTTCTTTGATAGGAGGAGACTATTATATAATAGACAATTTTTTTTAATCAGAAATCTCTCGCTTATTTGATTCATTATAACTCATCTGGATTTTACTCAATTTATCCTTAGATTTCTAAATTTCTGTGCGTAGCTCCTCTATAGATTTTTCTGCCGTTTAATTTTAATCTTTTATTGTAGATGATTATCGCACGTAATTTGTTGAGTTTCTTTGATTTATAGTTTTAATGATAAAATATTTAAAAAAATATTGTACTAAATCATATTTTTCTATTAAGATTCTGTGAAAATATTTTGATTTGGTGATTGTGCATTATAATTCAATAATGAGGATTCTATCAAATTTTTTTTTTCAGCTATTTGAGATCGTTGTATTTTATCGGGAGATATGTTATTCTATATCAAAGCTTATTTTAGTTAGAAAATACGCTATTCGTATTATTCCCTTAACTCAGACATTTAATCTTCCATTTTTCTCTCCTGTTCTTTTAAATTCATTTCATAATTCCTTTACAATTATTTTTATCCATCACGATCATTTTTACGATGGTTATCACTATGTATTAAATTAATAAACATAGAGAATTTACATTTCTTTTCCTAGTTCACCAAGCTATGCCATATATTTCTGCATTTCTCGCTCATGCTAGCGAGTTTGTGAAACTAACAGTTTTTCTAACTACTCGATTTAATCTTGTTTTTTACTAAAATCATCCATACTTTATTATAATTAAAATTTCAGTTAATCAATTTCTTTTGAAGCCTTATCCTCAATTTTATTTTGATTCATCAATGATTAAGCCTCTAGTCTTTATAAATTCATCAATTAATTTTAAGAAAATTGATATTTTATTTATTCCAGTTCTAAATCTGTTTAAGCTTAAATTTATGATACTATAGCATTTTTCTCTTATTCATTCATTCTTTATTTTTATTCAAAAATCTATTTTTTATATATTTATATAGATAGATTATATTTCATACGTTTGCTATTTTCTTAAATTAATTTTCCACTATTGACTTAAGCTAAATGTCTATAAAATTTATTTGATTGAGAATTAATTTCTTAATTTCTTTCAATTAAATTTCATTATTATCTTTAATTTTTATTAAGATCCTACCCATCTTTTATTTGGCTCTAACTAGTTTTTATTTTGATTATTCATTTTATTATTTATACTAACTAATTTAAAAATTCATATTAGAAATTTTTTTAGAATAATCCTCCTTAATTTCTTTATCCTAATTTAAATTCAATTTTAGTGTATCATTCTCTTTATTTATTAAACTCAATTAATAATCTTAATCCCTAACTCTATCCTCCGCCTAAGTTAATGAACTCATCATCTATCTTAATTAATTTAATGCTTCCTACAACTATTATGATACTCTTCTATTTTCCTCCACTAATTAATTATTTAGTTCATTCAATTTAATTTATTACTCAGAACTATCCTTACTTTTATATTCAAAATCCCTTTCTAATGTATTTAATCTTTCATTCAATCTTTTCATAAATAATTGCGATTCTTCATCCCTTATTTAAATATGATGTATTATCTAATATAATGTTACTTTTTCATATAATGGCTCAATTATAATACAGTCTATTAATGATCATCACCAATTAAATTATATTTTTATTGAAACGAATCCCTTTCCTTCAAAACATTTCTCAAATTATTCTCTAAATCCAATTTATATGAATTTTCATTATTTAACTCAGACTTCAATAGTTAAATCTATTACAAATGCTATCCCTCCATATCATTTAATTAATCATTCAATTATAGTAATTTCAAATTCTCATTTTGCAATTATTAATTATTTCCATCTAATTTCTCTAATTATACTTTAAATATATATTTATATATATATTTATGAATATCATATACATTCGACTTATTAAAAATTATTTTATATCTACTGAATATCATCCTGTAGTTCCTTAATATAATCCTACTTTTTTGTATTCTATTGCTGCAGTGAAACGTTTTATGCATCTAAATATTCTATTTACCTATCCCTAACGCTGATTAGATTTTCGTAATCTTAAAAAAATAGTAAATTTTAATAGTTTTAATACTTTAACGAATCACTACTAAACTATTAATTTAAGGTTTGTTCAAATATTATTACGATTATACCAAAGATTATTTAGTAGGAGATGAGAACATGTAACTTTTGATTATTATTTTAAATGAGTTTGTTTTTTTAATTTAACTGTAAATATAATATTACAGTTTAATTTTATGATTAATAAAATTTATTAATTAATATAAAAAGATGAAATTTAAGTTAAAAAAGATCTTCATAATAAGCAGAAACTTAAAACCGAGAAATTAATTAGTTATATTTCATTGAATTAAAAAACAGTTTTACCCTCCACTTTATCTCACATATTTAATTAAAGAAAATTTATACTTTGTATATATTAAGATTTTTAACAAGAATAATAATATATTCACATCAAAAATAAAATATGATCAATTTATAAATCAAAATATTACATCTGGTTTAAAACACTAAATATATGTATAGAAATTTTAATTTTAATAAATATCAGATACTAGATTTTATCAGAATCTAGGTGAGCTTTTTAACATCAAATTTATATTTCTGATGTCCCTATCAAATATCATCACTTAATTTACTTAAAATTAAAATTATAAATAATTAAGATGATATTTTTATTTAATATTTATGGGATTTATAAATTCAATTTATAATATATTGGATACTCTGGTAATATAAAATTAAAAATGTTAAAGTAATAGAAATAAATATATTTATTAGTTCACTTTTATAATCAATAAATTTGATTCGAATTTGTAACTCTCACAGTATCAACAATTATTGAATTATCATGAAAATTTTAATATACGGAACAAAGCCTAGATCTTTAAGCACTTCTATACTTATAAGTTAAATTTTTTACCATTTTATTATTTACCCTTTCTAATTGTGGTGAATTGGGGTGAGTACTCGAATTTATTATGCTATTATCTTTCTTAATAAAATCTTAGAATTTAAATTCTCTAAAAGTTTATACCTATTATGTTGAATCATCATATACACTTAATTTTTCGGGGAAAAAATATTAATCATATTTATTGATATTTTCAGATACTGTTAAATCTTAAATATGCTTGATCTAGTGAGATTAATTTACCTTACAGTGACCATAAAATTATTCAGATGTAACACCAACTATGTGTAAATTATTTTGATCAAAGTTACGTTCCTATAATTTATTTTTACAATTGGTTTTAGGCCGAATATGTTATTTTTTATTTTTTAAATTAATATCCCTGTCTTTGAAACTTACCATTTAGAATAAAAAAGAAGCCTACTTATCTGAAACAGATTATTTAGGTTATCTTTTTTTAATCTATCCAAACAATTGATTAGGAAATTTACTTTCCCATGGAGTAAATTTTTATAATTAATCCAATATATCAAATCTATATTGATTTTTTTCTAATTTTCCTTGAATTTAACTTAATTAATTTTATCTACGCGTATAATTTGTCTTCAGAAATTAATTAAATTTCAAAAAACTTGGCAACAATTAAGGTTATTATTATTCAGTTTGTACTTGAATACTTTTAGTTTACATTTATTATTTATTTATGTAAATTAATGATATATAATATTTTTTAAAAATAATAAAAATAAATAACTTTTTTATTTCGATCCTTTTTATTAATGAAATCTCCAAGATATATTTTAAAACGCCCATATCTTGAAAGTTGGTAGGAAAAAGATTATCTTAAGCATATATATTCATTGTAAAATATAAGTGATAAGAAGGTATAGATAAATAAAGAGCTGGACCAAATTCAAAGTTAGGTATTATATTTTCGATGTAAGTTAAATTTTCCAAGATTGAGGTGTCTCATAAAAATAAATAAGGTAGCAGAAAATTTACAGAAAACGAAATAGCATATTAAAGATAATTTGAAACATAAAGCCTACTAAATAGAATGGATTAAATTAATCAAATTAAAAATGTAGAGACAAAATAACCCTAATTAAAGTATTATTATATTTTATAGATAAATAAACTTGGAATATGAATTAAATATAAATATGTAATAAAAATATTAAAAAGATATTCGAAATCATTGATTGGTCCGGCAAAGAAATAGGAAGAATATCGAATTCTTTTGGAAAATCTGAGATTAGCTAAAAGAATGGTAAATTTACCAAGTGTGGTTAATAAATCTAAACAAGATAAATAATATTAATAAATCCTTAATCACAAATAATTGGTATAAAGATTTCATACATAGCCAACAAAAAATATGCGTGAGATAGTTCGATCAAAGGGTATCAATAGTCAAACCTCTTATATAAAACCCGGATCTAAAAATATGTAATATTTAAATAATTTATAAAAAATAAATTTGGTGAAGGATATCTAATATTAATTTTATGAGTATTGATACATAAAACTCATTGATTTCAATAGTTACATTAAAGTTCGATAAAATAATATTCAATTAAGAGGTTTATTTATTTGATATTATATTATTGCTTATCAAAAATAGATTCCTAGAAATGATTAAGTTTTATTTGTTATTCAAATTAAAATTAACAATAATGAGTAATTTAGGACAAGTAAGATATTATGAAAAATTTTTATATTAAATTAAGAATAAAAATGTCTTGAAGAGATTTAAAATGAATCGATAACTATATTTGTACCTTTCGACTATCTGAATGAGACACTAAACTAAAAAGATTAATTTGAAGTCAAAATATGTAAAATAAAAAGCAATATCGAATTCGATATGGGCTAAATTTATATAATTAAGGAAGATTTCTATTAAAGATAAATAATATATGAGTCCTAAACAAATGACATAATTAATTAATAGTAAAATATTGAAAATGATTTGAATATCGATAATCAAACGATATTTTAATTTCAAAATTAACTTTTGAAAAAAACTTTAATTAAAAATATGAATGGAAAATAAATTAACAATGGATAATTGTAAATTTTCTTATCAAGTAATATATAAGATTCAAAAAATGCTTAGAAATTAATCTAAAATTTCTAAAATAATAAATTATGATTGATCAATAACAGATTTTTATATCAATTAAGAACATATAAAATTTTTAATATTTAAAAACTAATTATTGTTTTGTTTAAATGAATTTTTTCTGTAATACATAATCAATTACCCTCTTTATACATATCATTATCAGATGAATTTTATTATTTTTTTACTAATTCTTGCTCATATTAACAACCGAATTTACTCTTTACTATAGTTTTATTTTAACGTATTTATTGTTATTGATAATGCTTTTATTATTAACATTATTTTTCTTATTCTTATTATTTCTAATTTTATTCGCCTTATTCGGCTTAATCAAATTCCTCAGAATAATATGAATAGCTATCTGAAAAAACGGCTTAATCAAAAGAGAGCTCTTAAGGAGATTTTTAATCCTAACTTTAGAATTTAATTTAGTTTTTATTTTGAAGAGCTAATGGTTAACTGGAATAAATTTCAGTTTCTTCACAATCTGGTGATGATTATTCAACAGAAAGTCCTCTTTTAGACCAAACATTTGAGTCCTTATTTCGCAATAAGATAGTACGGTGTCGATTACTATTAGAGTTTCTTGGTGTCAAGTGGCTAATATTATCTATTATAGCACTCAGAGTTTTTTTATTTTTACGACCTCTAAATGGTTACTAAATAATATATTAATATATTATTATTAATAATGAACTTCAATCTGAAACCAATTATGTTTTAATGCTTCTGAAGGTTATAATCTACACATTGGGTCTTTTTAAAGTAGATTTTAAATAAGGTTTTTAGCATCATCAGAAATTATTGAGAAATATTCCTATGGGAACTCTATTTCTGCTGTTTAAATTTTTTAAATTAAATCATTTAAACTTTTTATAAATTTTTAATTAAAAATATATTTATATATATATAAATATATTACTATATAGCATTAAATGGCAACTATCCTGATAACATAGAATATAATATACATCCTGCACTCCAAATATCGACCATCTAACTTAAATAATGTTTAAATTAATAAAAAATATTAATAGTAATACGTATATCCACCACCCATAAATATTTCTGGCGCTGAAAATGCAACTGTTCCTGTATATGTCCACATTTCAATTTTATTATTCATTATATCAGTAAAATCTTTATAACCCTCACTAAATTTACTGACATTAAAGTCTGTAACTTTTATCACATTGAGATCTTTTTTTAAATTTATTTATAGTTTTCAATAAAAAATTACCTTTAGTACATAAAATATTATGTGGCTTTAGATCTCTATGACAAACTCCGTGTTTATGCATATATTCTATAGCACTCAACAATTATTGAAATAATTCTTTTGCCTTCGTTTCATTGTAATGTCCATTATTTGTTATTGATTCAAACATTTCTTATCCTTCAATAAAATCCATTACCACATAGACAGAGCTTTCGCTCTAAAAACTATCATTGAAGTTTATATACAAATAATGAACTTTAACTATATTTTCATGACATAATTTAATTAAATTTGTAAATTCTATAATGGTCTTAATTAAATTTTTGAAAAACATATAATTACATTTCGTATTATTTCTTCATCTGTTGTAGCAACCATTTTTACAGCAAAATATTCCTTTGTTAGCTTATCCTATATTTTTTTAACCAACCCAATACATCCTTCACCTAAAATATTCTACATTTCATATTAGTTGTGAAATTCTTATAGACTAAGAAAAATTCTATCTGATTGAAAGTATGATAATTCCAAATTCAATTATCTACTTAATTTTAATTTCATTTGCTATTATTATTCATCATTAAATTTATAATCATCTTCAACCTAATCTAATTTATTTGGTTTCTATAGTATAATTTACAGTTTACCTAAAAATTAAAACTATATTTACTAATACCCTTAAAACTATCTCGAATCCGCTATCGATTTTCATTAATTCCCTCAAGCTCATCGTTTATAGGTAGCTTTATAAATGTCACCTTTTAACTTGATTTTCTATCACTGCTACGGATATTTTGAATATTTTTACTAATATATTGTGTTTTATCATCCATATTTTAAAATAAAGATTGGTTTATTAAGAAAGAATTTATTTAATTGACATAAAATTACAAATTAATTTGTAATTTATATATATGTATATATATTTTTTCTTGATATTTTTTTATTATATTCATAATGATCATTATAAACAAAGCCTTTTCAATTTTTAGGTTTTTTATTAGTGAGATTGCGATTTTTTTATATTTTTTTATAACCTTTAAAGGTGGATGGTTTTTGTATTTATTATTACTCAATCAAGTCAGACTCTAATTTTCTTTTTAAATACTCTTCATTCCTAATATCCTACTATAGTTGCTCATGCTAATCTTTCAATATCTTCTTCTTCTTTAAAATCTTTTAATTTTCAAACATTTGTTTTAAATATTTTAATTTTATTGTATGTTTTCTCATATATTTAAATCGATCTCGTGCTTCTTTACCAGTATGTACATTCCATCTAACCTTAGTTTCTTGCATTTATTCCTCAAGTTCAATATTTTAATTATTAATAAATGCTATAGTTTGAAGTCTATTCTATAAATTATGTTTAAGGATTATCTAATTTGTAGTGTAATCATATACTCTAACAATAAATTTTAGAAAAATTAATTTTTTTTTAATCTAACCTAAGATATCGATCTAAGCTAATTGTAAAAATATATTTCTTTTCTTCATCTACATAAAAACCCCTTAAAGATCCTTACGATCCTTTTAGTTTTGAAACTTATTAGAAATTCTTACGCTGATCAAGAATAAGTACCTCACCTTAAATAGTCAATACATAAAAGTATTTTCTTGTATCATCATAAATGATTTTAATAGAATTACATTTACAATATTAATTTACATTAAATTATTAAAATGGTCTTACATTATCTTAAGTGATATCATATAAACGAATCTTTACTCAAAAAAATATAAAAAATATCCAAATTTATATATATTGCATAAAAAATTTACTTCAGATTTTAGAGTCAAAACAGCAATCGTGTAGTCATCAATAAAAACCCCATCTTTATCATTCATTATGACTTATAAATCGTAACAATCATTAGGTAGATTTTTAGCCTTCCAAACTATTTAGTGCTCATCTAAATTTAATATGGATGGAGGTTTATCGATCCACAAGAGTAATAGTTTATTATTTCTTAAAGTTGTAGAATTCAATCTTAGATTTGGAGAATAAATCAATGTCCTTTTATATTTTTGGAAAAAAAAATTTTTTCACATAAATTATAAGATAAAATAATTACTCATTGCTCAGTTTATTTTATACTATATCAAAATTTAATGATCCAATTGTTCCATTTATGAATGTTAAAATTAACTAGATTTATTATTTGTCTTAATCAGATTAGCTTTGATACAAATGTACCCCTAAAAATTATTAGGTACACAATGTTTAATTCTGAATAGTGATTAAATTCAATTTTTCGTCTAAGACAAAAATCTATGTGCCAGCTAACCCGAAGATAAATTAGTTCTCTGATAAGACCGATATTATTGGAACACCTTTCTCTGGGAAATTCCATTTATTTATTATCTATCCAGTTTAGACGTTGACCTTTTTAACGACACCTATATCATCACCACATATAATTTCCATAATTTTAAATAATAAAAAAAAATTAAACTTAATCTTTTTATTTAATATAAATATATGAAAATCACTATAATATTTTTATCGATATGATTTAAAAGTTCAAAAAAATCAAACTTCTGATTTAATCGATTTTGTTTTATCTTCTTATAAATCCTCAATTCCAGCTTAGATGGGTTCATTTTCACCCTCAATTACATCCTCATATTCATCATCTTCTAAATCATCCTATCGCCATTAATAATATTCATAGCATTTTTATAATATCTAATTTTATTAATAAATAAATTTAAAAATATTCATAAAATGATATAAAAAAGAAAAAACATCTATGAAAGCTTCTAATATTGTGAAGTCAATTATTAGACTTATAATATAACTAACTAAAATCAATTAATTACATGAATCAGGCAATTCATAGTAAAAAATTATTAGAATTATTCCCGACATCACCAATAATGATAACAATATCAAATAAGCGTTAAAACTAAGTTAATAAATAAAAAAGAATTAAATAAATTAAAAATTTACAAATAACAACAATTCGGACCTTTTACTCTCTCAGCTTTCAAAAATAGTTTTTTACATATATATAATATAGATCTTACACCTACAGACATCAAAAGCTAAAATATTATATTTTATGTGAGGTCATTATTTCTCTATAATTAAAAAACAAAGTTTATATTTAATAAGTATATATATACATTGTATGCCAACATTCCACTAATACAAAAGAGTAATAAAAATCTGACATAATAGAAGGTTATTCTATATCGTCTTCCAATTTATCTTTGATATGAAATGAATATATTTAATAGTGAGTGATTTTTCTTTGTTTATTTTTGTATTTTAATTTTAATTATTGGTATAATTCTTTACCAGAAACAATCTTATAGTAAATTTAGATACATATGCATCCTTTTCTTTTTATTTTATTTCTTTAATATTAATTTAATCTATATCTATGTTATCCTTGGCATCATCGATTAATTTAGGGGCCTATTAATAAAAATATATTTTTTTATGTAAACCTTAGACGAAATGAATTATCCGCTAATGAGATTCTTTTATTATGGGCTTGATTAATTGTCAGTCATATTAGATTTATCTGGTGATTCATTTATTTCATTCCAAGCATTTGCTGATTTTATTTATTTCTTTCTCTGATTCAAATTTCCTATTCCTTAAGCCATTTATTCAGCTAAATCATCATCACTATTTTTACCAAATAAAGAAAAAAAAATATAATAATTTTATAATAATGATAATAATAAATAATAAGAAAGAATAAAATTTACTTTTTAATTCCTCCTTCCTCCTATTTGAAAAAATTGGTTTTTGTAATTGTATTTTTACTTTGAGTATTGGGTCTGTTAATATTAATTTTTGATTTTCTATCTATTTTCCTTAATGTAATGACTTCTTCGGTTTTATTAATTTCTTTTGTATTTATTTCGTCTTTTTAATCTGCAACGATTTAAGCGAACCCCTACATCGATGGATTGATCGAATCATTAATTTTTTTGTCCTTCCACCAAACAATTAAAAATGCCAAAAGCCATAAAGCAGTAATTACCTCTAACACTTAATACAATTATTATCTATCTAAATCAAAATTAAATAAAATGCTTCTTTTGATGAATTTGTAGCCTATATCATTAACAACTGTAACTGGACCTATTTTTGTACAATTACACTAAATTATTGAACCATCAATCTATTTTGTACTTGGACATTAGCTCCATTTTTAATTTTATTTATTATACCATATACATATATATGTAGTTAGATTAGAAGTATTTTTAAGCTAAATATCAATATCACTTATATTTGTTAAAGGTATTGATGTATTCAACCAACTAAATCCAGTCAATTCATTTATTTATGCTTCTGTAATATTAAATAATAATTATCTAGGTAAATTTCCTAGATAATATTCATCGGTAGAAAATTATTTTAATTGGTGTTCATAAACTGGGAATGTGCTCATAGGATATGGAAAGTTGTTTTATAATCTATAGGGATTGAATGTATATTTTATAATTGATAGGTCATATATTTAATTTTCAAATAATATGTCTCTGCTCTTTTAGATTAATATTCGAGTATTATTAGCATTGTTTTCATCATTGCTTGTTTAATTGGTATCCATATAATTAGCTTCGCCGGCGGATTCATCGGAACTAGATACTAAACTTACATAATTTTCATCGTTTTCTTCATTTTAATTAGTTTCATCATTCACATATATTTAATTTTATAACTAACTCCAAAAATCTCGTTTTATTTATAGATTTATTGTAGATCCACTTATATCTTTTAAAGCATCGCCTAGTTATATAGTATTTCCTTGGAGTCCCAAAAGAATATTCCATTGAGCAATTAATTACGAGTTGATTGACGTGAGATTATCTTAGGATTCTTGAGCTAACTATTTCTATATTTATACGCTTTCATCAACAGATTGTTTATTTTGTGAAGTTTCATCATTAGTATTTTCGTCCATTGTTGATGATATTAACGATTCTTTAAGAAATTACATGGAATTTGATCTAAATAGCTCTATTGTTATATTGACCATATTAGCGATTTTCTTATAAACTGTAGTTATCTAGGGTTTTTATATAAATATCTGTATTCCAGATTAAGAAGGTTCCTATATTTTCTGCATTTATTTTTCTAAGGCTAGTGTTTCATCGGATAATAAATTTTAAGTTTCATCAACCTATTTCTACATGTATTATGTGAGCATGAGTATGACTTATTGTGAATTTTATAGAGGTAAAACATAATTCTGAAATTCCTTGAGCTATAACATTAACGTTAGGGTTGTCATTAATTAAAAGCTATACAATTCATCATTTAAAATAGTATCATTTTATAATATGGAATATATAAATTTACTTTATGTATTTAATATATTTACAATTACCCAGTTATCTGCTAAACCACCAGAACAATCTGATAGATACCATTCTTCATCACAAATACATTATAAGGTTTTAATTTAACACTAACCCTTAGAACTACATCCAGCCGAACATGATAATTACTATCTGGAATATATTTAAATCATTGCTGTATAGATGTATTTTAATTATTTGATCATATCAAGGTTTTATGTATTCAAAAAAGTTTAAACGCTGTATATATTTTACATTTAATTCAATTTGTATGAATTTGATAGAGTTATATTTTAATTGTATAAGGTATTGGTGGATATTTGATTTTATACAGTTTTTACGGAAATGAGTAAATATATCATTTGACTTTCATCCACCGGAGATGGTAGAATTGTGTCAACATTACTTTAATAGGAATTCAATAGTATTGCGTAACCATTACTTGTTGAATATGCTGCTTTATCAGTTAATAATAATTAATAATTTAGGTAATAGAAGAATGAATATGTTGTATTCGGACTAGATATATTTGAATTGCTCGATATATTTATATTGAATATCTAATAAAGTGATGTTCCTGTCTATGGTGAGATATTAATAGTGTAGTCGGTATAGGGTATATCTACTTAAATACTATTGAAAAGCTAATATCCTGTGTAAAATAATTAAACAATATTTTAGCCAGTAAATTAATGTATATAATCTTGTATAGCAAATCTATAATTTGAGCCTGTTACTAATTTAGATAATCTTACATAATTTCTATAGACTAATATGACCCATGTATTATTTTAGATCGGATTGAAGACGCAATTTATAATGTCATAGGTTCTTACAATATTACTAATATCGTTATTGTTGCTTGGAAAATAGGTTAATTCTTATATTGTAGGTTCTGATACAAAAATTAATTATTAATCTATTAATACGCTTTAAGAATTTTTTGAGACTGTTACATAAAACACATAGGCACAATCATTTTAAAGATCATTTCTATTGATTGTTTAAAAATTAGAGAGAGAAAATACAATCACTTATGATAATTAATCTACACATTAAGATTAAAGGCATAAATTTATACATTACCATGAATATGATATACCTGATGATCTTATTGTTGGGTCTTATATGCTTGGATCATAAGCTTATACGGCTAATTAAACATATTAATTTTATAAACCTACCACTCGATTTTATGTAGTAAAATTTGCTATTAATGTAGTTTACTAAATATTTACATTCATACTAGCGTATGA
>Ga0102912_1000019_pt1 | contig 19758 bp, 11 predicted proteins | sample Colrivmeta1560A3_FD_78499 | JGI IMG/M metagenome (GOLD analysis project Ga0102912, IMG submission 78499) | Estuarine microbial communities from the Columbia River estuary - metaG 1560A-3 | ecosystem: Environmental > Aquatic > Marine > Intertidal zone > Estuary | place: USA: Columbia River...
GGCGCTCGTGTTGTGTTGGTCGAGTAGAGCCCCTGCGGAGCCTTCTACCGGTAAGATATGGTAAGGTCGAGGTAATGAAGAACATACTTGTTCCTACGTCATTTCTACAGGTACGAGAAAGCTCGAGATGTCCCCCTTGTAGGCTGCGATATGGGTCTACGTAGGAATTAAGAGATTCTCATTGGGCCAAATGGATTTAGATTTAGTGGAAGTAAGATTTTGGTTCTTCTTCTGAGTTTATTTCATGATTCGTTTGGTTTGGTGATAATTGTTGCGATTGTATTATTTGGTAAAAAAACGTATTTTCTGTCGTGTGGCGCATGGCCTTTTTTCAAACGAGAAACTAACGAGAAACAATCCTGAAAATATATTTTCTGGATTTTTTTCCAAACAAGAAAAAATCCGGAAATTGTTTGAAATTGCTCGTATGAAATGTGTCGTGGCGCTTGGACTTTTTTCCACTTTTCTTGAAAGGCACCTTCCGCAATGCAATACTTGACGGTAGTGCGGCCTTGCTCTTGTGTTTTGAGGAAGCGTGACTCATCTGAGGTATTGATAAGGACAGCCCTGCGATATGAGCATGATAGATTTGTGACTACAATTGATTCAAGGTGATGTGACTGAAGAGATGAAAACAGTAAAATTTTAGGAAGAATTGGAGGTTACCTCCATCATGCATCTATTGTCCTAAATTGAGGTAGACGATGCTCAAACGCCATGATTTTTGTATTGGACTTACCTGAGGTATTGAATGGATTTAGCTTTAGTGGAAGTAAGATTTTGGTACCAGGTACTTTTTTCTTCTGAGTTTATTCCATGATTTGTTCGGTTTGGTGATCATTGTTGTGATTGCATTTTGTAAGTCCATTTTTGTTAGGCATTCTATTTTTTTTGGAAGGTTACACTCGATTTTTTGCATCTGTTTTGGATTGTATTGTTTTGTTGTAGTAATGCGATTTCGTTCAAATAGGTGATCAATCCATTGTTGTCTTTGATCAACCTTTAAGCAGTTGATCATGTTCCCATGATCTCCCTTTTTTTGTGTTATATTTAGCACTCTGTTTAGGTACATTCCAGATCCTGTCCAAAATAATGCACTGTCTTTTGGGTGGAGTTCATTTGGAGTAATTGTTCCAATTGATTTTGCTCGGCTCAGTGCTACATACAGTGTCCCTGGATTAAGTAGTTCGGTAGTCAAGTCTCCTGGGTCCACAATTAACTGGTTGAACTGATCATTTTTGTCAAAACCAGCCTCGAAGCCTTGAAACTTATGTATTGTTGTTGCCCATGCAGGAACAAGAGGGCAGTATGTTACCTTACAGCATGTTTGCTTTCGTTTGCAAAGTTTAGTTATCATTGTAATGGGTACATGCTGTATAATATGAGATGAACGATTAGTTGGTGAGCGAAGGATTTCTGGATTTTTTCCAAACATGTAAAAATCCATATTTTTTTTGGTGAGCGAAGGATTTATGGATTTTTTCCAAACATGTAAAAATCCATATTTTTTTTCGTGAGCGAAGGATTTATGGATTTTTTCCAAACATGTAAAAATCCATATTTTTTTTCTTATGGTCGCCTTTAACTTGGAAATATAAAGTTAGAGCAAAATGAATGTTATCAAGCTCACCGTTTTGTGGTTTGTGTCCCAAGGTGGAATGTCTGGTGGTAATTTTAGGTTCGGAAAATCGACCACGACATAATCAGGCAAATGATAATGCTCCTTGTCGTTTGGTCCAACCGGTTTGTGTTTGTAAACAATCTCGATAACAGTGCCCATAGCTCCATTGTAAAGACCAATTTCTGGCAGGATGTTTACATTGGATAGTGCCACTCTAGCTCCAACACATATATTAGTCTCTGTATCAAAGGCTCTCTTGTCAAAGTGGCTCACCCAAACTGTGGGTTGTTGGTGCTCTGCTGTTGGTGTGCGATTCGTTTCATAGTGACATGCCAGTCTTGCGACTGGCATCTTATTATTTTTGGATGTTTGTATTAACATATCCAAGTTTGTGTTGTCCTTATCCTCATTTCTTGCATACAACCACATTGTTTTACAATTCTGTTTGAGGTTAGTCATGAATGTCTCATCCTGCTCGTAATAAGTTAGATGCAAATTTACAATTCTCTCTGCGTCCTTTTCTGTTGCTTCCCCTACACGCAGTCTACCAAGTAATTTTCGGAAGTCCTTTGATTTTACTCTGTAATTCTTGCTGAGGTAGAATACTGTTTCTGTCATGACTTGAGTAAGTAAATATGTGCCCCACTTGGTTATTAGCTGTGCTGCAGTTTCTTTGTTTGTTGGTGTGAATTCTCCTGGTGTTGTCATTTTGTAATTACCTCGAATCGCTCCTTCTTCAATAACCGGCCACAATTGGTAGTCATCTCCAAATAGTAATACCACTGGTACACCTCCCCAGACCTCTTGACTGTTTTGTCCATTGTACACTGCAGTTCTAATATTTCTCTCGGCAGCTCCAAAGACCTTTGAACTCAACATGCTTCGTTCATCTATTATTAAACAGAGGGTGCTCTTCAGCTGCTTCTGTAATTTGTCCTGAATTTTTTTGGTGATGTTGTCTTCTGGTCTGGTGACTCCTATTCCAAGTAAATGATGTAAAGTTGATCCTTGTACATTGAATGCTGCTGATCCAGATGGTGCTCCAACTATTACGGTTGAATTTGACTTTGTCATCTGTCTTACCATTGTCAGAATTGTATTAATAATATAAGATTTTCCTGTTCCTCCACACCCCATGATAGTTGCGCGCAGTGGAATATAGTGCTTGTCATTCCTGAGAAATCGTACAACTGTCATAACTGCAGCCAAAACCACCATTTTCTGGTTCATCTCCATCGATTCAATTGAATATTGTTTTCCGTCCTTAGTAGTTGGTATTTTCAGGATATTTTCATGGTTTGTAGAGTCATTACTGTCATAATACAATTTGGTAATCTCGCTTAGATATTCCTCTCCATTGATGAATGTTTCGCGTTTTTCGAGGTAGTCGCTAATTGACCAATCTTTATCTTGACCTAAATACACCTTCGTTTTGTTCAGAGTGTCATTGAGCAATTTATTATCGGAGAGGTGACTTCCATGAATCCATGCAACCATTCGTTCATTAATTTCAATATCATTTTGTTTTTCATCGATATCAGGATGATTTACTCCATCTTTGACTAGTACCTCTCCTCTGGGTACTACTGAATACTTTTGAGCAGTGTATAACTGTGCCTGAACTGAGGTTGGAACTTCCTTATTGTCAATCATTCGTAGAAACTCATTAATTGTTCTCTCCTTGTTTTTGAACAGTTTATCCAGTGTATCATTCTTGTTCCATGGTTTATGCATGATGAGCATCCCTTTTGCATAGTCATAATCAACAGGATAACGCGCTTTGCAGTTCATTCCCTTTGGCATCAGAATACGGTGTTGGTCACAATTGGAGGTGTTGTTGTTACTTTGTGTTTTAAATGTACAGGTGATAAAAACTTGATAGAAGAATTGCTCAAGTGATAAGTGGTAGTGGTCTTCGTGTCTATTCCTGTACACTGAAATTATATCTTTTTGTTTAGTCCTGTCAGTTTCACTTCGTAATGCCTGTCCTTGAGCCAAACTTACATATACAATTTTATCTGAACAGATGACCAATTCTTTGTCATCCAGCATGTGGATCGCCTCCTGTATTGAAACTTGTCTTTGTCCATTCAACATGTGCATGGCTTTCTTTGTGATCGTTCTTATCCCTCCTTTCAAGTTATCTTCCCGTGAACTAATAAAGGCAAAAGTAAACAAAATAGGTGAGTATTTTTTGTCGTATGGCGCATGGACTTTTTTCCAAACAAGAAACCAACAAGAAACAATCCTGAAATTATATTTTCTGGATTTTTTCCTAACAAGAAAAAATCCGTTGTGTGATGTGGCGCATGGACTTTTTTCATACAAGAAACCATCAAGAAACAATTCTGAAATTAAATTTTCTGGATTTTTTCCTAACAAGAAAAAATCCGCAAATTGTATGAAATTACTCATGTGAAAAACAATATGAGTATTTTTTGTCGTGTGACGCATGGACTTTTATCAAACAAGAAACCAACAAGAAATAATTTCGAAATTTTCCGGATTTTTTCCAAACAAGAAAAAATCCGGAATATGTACTTACTCCATGATGAGATTCTGAATTGCCTCTTTTTCATCTTGAGTTGTATTGTGTCTCTTACCAGTATACGCCACGACATATCGACAGACGTCCTCAATTTCACGCAAATCAGGGGAGGAAGGATCACTGAAATACAATAGCAACTTGATGTCACAGTTTGCTCTCCACGCTTTGAGAAGAAACCTGCTGTGCTGGACCAATCGTACTGAATGTGTTCTTTTCATTTTAAAATGTGATATCCCTTTTGTGTCATAGTCGATTATAGCTTTTTGTATCAATTCCATGCCTGGTGTATCAACCTTCCCAAACTGTGATTCGGTACCATAGTGTGACCGACAAGTTCTTGGTGTACCAAGTTTAACCGACTTCAAGCAGTACCTGTTACATTGGTGCATCATACAATCTTGAGCTAACTGAGTAACATCTTTCTCTTCGTCACTAGTTGCACAGTATCTTGTTGCTAGTGGCGAGTATGAGTAATTTGGACGATAATCTAAATTGTCGCTAACTTTTGCATCAGCTGTCATGTCAAGGTGTTTCATTGCATAAATGTTGAGTACTTCGGCCTTATCTTCGAGAGTTGTAGCTCTATAAAAGTCTTGTAGGTACGCTTTGTCTTTTGCGATGGCCACAATATGTAAGTGTATCGCTCCTCTACCCGGGGCGAATTCGACACGTCCCCAGTAATGATCAATTTGAAGTGCATTTTTCATAACTGTGCTCATGAATGAGTGAGCTCGCTTCATAAAAAACTCATTTACAAAGAGGGGATACTTTCTTGCAGAATTAGCCATTTCATTCCGTCCTCCCTTCTTGATTGCCTCTGCCATATTGCTATTCCCGGCAATCTTTTCCAATTGGTACAGCAAGCGTCTTAGGTCAGGCCACCAGTTTTCGGCACATGACAATGTTATAAAGAATGTAGGAGGACCGTGACCTATACCCACGTGATGATTGATCCATTGTTCCAGGTCGTCGGTACGGGAACGCCAATAATTGTCACTTCCTTTTATATTTCGAGCAAAGTATCTCAACATACTGATGTATCGACAATTCTTTTGCATTACCTGTCTTTGTAAATCCTCAATAGTTGGTGGGTTTCTTCCGATAAATCGATCCGATGATAGAAAGAAGTTGCCCTCACTGTTGCTCGAATGTCTCTGTATTGTATTGTATAAGAAGAGTCCAAATAGAGAGTCTTGTAGGAACCGACCATCATAGTATCGCAGAAGGTGATTCCCCCAATCTTTAATTGATACTTTCCCACGTGTCATATCATACATGTCTCCAATTCCTCCTGGAAATAACCATGGATAAGAATTTGCAAATATATTCTTTGTGATATCATATTCACTGATTATCGACAGTGTTTTTAGTATGAAAAACTCGGATTTTTTCCTAACATGTAAAAATCCAGAAACGTACCTAGTTATTTCAGTGAAACATGGTTAGCGCCAAGAATAGACGGGAGTGGAATAATCGCTTTACTAATCTCATGAGCATTTTTAAAACTTACCTTATTGGAGAGTCGTGATCTATCGGTGGAAAGTTCATCACTTGGGCAAGCTGTCCTGATGTATCTGCCAATCTTCTGAACGAGTGTATAATACTAGCATTTTTTCCATTTGGCAATGGATTGGGTTGATTAGCATGCATTGTTGAAATTACAATATTGTCTCCTCCATCATCATTAGTATCATTTATTGCGGAAGGTGAAACAAATTCGGCCTCATTGGTAATAATTCGGAAGTGCTTTGAGTTTTTTGTTTTGAATTTTTTGGCATTGGTGGCAACAGATACCTCTTCCTGACCTTGCATCCAATCCAAGTTCCTTTCGGTTATATTTATATTGGAATACAGTGGGTTGTGTTTTTTCAGCCAGAAAAGAGCTTCTAATACGTTTTGTTTGTTCACGCGTAATGTTTTGGGATAAACATCTGTAGTGTCCTTATTTCCCAAGTACCTTATGAAAACCACCATTGATTCTTTACGTAGTGGTAATTCATTGCACATGCCTGATATATCTTGTGGAAAAGTCACGCAGTGTCCTTTCAAAGCAAAAACACCATTGGACAAGTGTACCGATGGAATATAGTTGGAACATCTTCGTATTAAAAACTTTTCTGCCATGCTCAATCTTTTCAGCTCAAGAGGTATGTCAAATCGAGGTACTTTGTTGTTATTTTGATCCCGGACGAATGATCCATTATTTGATATTTCATACCAAATTGGATGTAAGTTGTTTTTTAAATAATACATTGGATCCTTTCTTTTTTGACACTTCTGACATGTGTACGATCTCCCACTTTGTTGAGATCGATCATTTATCATAACCAGCTCGAGACATATCTTGCACTTATAGATATTGAGGATTTTCATTTGAAATTCATGGTGCAGTATTTCTTCCTTTACGATGACGCTGCGTTTAGTGGGTAGACTAGCTATCCTCCTTTGATTTTTCGGATGTGGGACCAATTCAGTAGGAATAGTGATGTGTAATTTGATGCCATCCAATTGCAAATATTTGACATATCTTCGTTCAATATTGTCTTTTGCAAGTGTGAATTCTTTCATGGATTTTGCTTTAAATAAATCTGAAACCTTGTTCCGAAAGACTTCCCTGCATTTACCAATAATTAACATTTTCCTGTAGCAGTTGTTTATCACCTCAACTGCTTTTGTGTACTCATTGGTATTTAATTTTGCCCACGGTAGTCTTATGTATTCTACTGATGAATTCGTGTCATTGATGATGGTCCTATTTTTCCTTGTAATCACACGGTTTATATCCTTAGTCAGTCTTTGACTAGTTCTGTAACGCCTCCCTGAGTTGTCGTAGCCACCTTGAACACGCTGATTACTGCTTTCATTATCCTTGTACTCCATTTTATTACTGGTTTTGGAATAACTTTCCTGGTCATTGTGACTTTCCTGGCTGAAGGTATCTGATGTTATATAATTCAAATTTGAATTGCCATCGGGTTTCCTTTTACGTTTGAGTGTTGTCAAATGTTGATTTCTGGAGTATCCAGATTTATATGAATCGTCCATACTTGAGTCAAACAGACTTCCATCAGATATAGCATCAGATTTCCTTTTTTGTTTTAGTGTCCAATTAGAGTCAAAAGTATTATTAGTTGTTGACAATTCGTGCTTACTTGAATCATCCTGAATAGAGTCAAATAAACTGGGATACACCAATATGGTCTCCGCACTATGAAGCGTTGAGTACTTTTCTGATAACGCAAACATAAAGCTTGTTATTTCATTTCTCATTTTCCTTATAAGTGACTGATTTTGATTAGCTTGAATCATATTATGGATCATGATGTTAATACCTGAATAGGTAAGTTCTTGCACAGGAGACTGTGCAAGGTTAGCAGCATAAATCAAAAGACATAATCCTGAATCGAATTCGTTGTCAGAAAGTTTCCCTTTTTTGGAGAGTAATTTAGTTTGATTCAATGAAAGATATGAGTTTATAGATGAAGACTACAACAAATCTAGAAGGCAAAATGGACTCTTACCTTTCATTTTGTTGGAATTTTTTCCAGACATGTAAAAATCCGGGAATACGAGTAAAAAGCGAGTATCATAATTCGAATCAATGAGAAATATGAATTTCCGGATTTTTACATGACTGGAAAAAATCCAGAAAAAAAATTAAAAAGAAGGTAAATGTATCCGCACTTACCTTTTACACATTTTAGAGGCAGGGACCTTTTGTTGAACGGGTTTTCAATTTTATCAACTTTAGAGTTGAATTTGTCCCGCCATATAATATTGAGCAACACTCGAATCCTATTACTCTTGTCTATTATATCTTCATCATTCCCAAAGGTTCCATTTGGACTGAAATAGTACAATATTGGAACATGTACACCTGTGTTTCCGAAATATGGTAGTGCCAAAACAGTAAAGAGTGACCATACATCGTTCATCATTTTCACTGGGAAGATCAAAATGTCCTTTCCTAGCAAATCTGAATTAAAATTGTTAATCACTTGATCCCATTGATTGGGTTCAAGCAGTAAAAGCTGTGTAAGAAACCCTGTGCGAAAATTGTAGGTACCAGTGTGCTTTGCTGAAAACCTGTGATTTATGTTTAAAGCAATATTAGTAACCACTTGACATGAAATAAGAGTGAAATATAAGAGTGAAATATATGATAAAGTTTCATTACCATTTCAAGCAAAGATCGATAATATTGGAATCAAGTAGGTGTCCTGGAATCAACGTATTAAAAGATGACTTGTGCAATTTGATAGATCCTTCTTGACGAAACAGTGTATCCAGGACATCGTCCATATTTTCCATGTTTATGTCTAATGTAAAATAAGACAAGTTTTGACCTGACTGAAATAAGGACCGATCATTTACCTGAAACGGAAATATGAAGGAATATATCTTGTTCTGGTATGCAGTGTATTCCATTCTTATATTTTTCATTCTTTGATCAATTTTAACACTTGATTCTTCATTCATCTTGGTTAACTCAGCTCGTAAATCTTTGATGGAAATAAAGTTTGGGGTAGTTTCTGGCCTGATATACTTCTTCCTCATGAGTTCAAATATTCTTGGATAAAACTTTATTTGAAGAAGTGGACTCGATGTGACAGATGGATATAAATGGTTCGGAAGTGATACAATTTCATTACACTTCATTGAATTGAACTTCTTAATGCCAAACTTTTTAAACTTGGCCATTGGTTCCATATAATGAGGATATGATTTCATGACTATGAAAGATGATGCGGTTGCCGAACAGACTTGAGTACTTGTGTCTAAACTGATAGTATACTGTCCACATTGTTGATTGAAGGAAGTAACATGTCCCCTGCATCCATTGAAATGAGGATTCGTTTGACAGTCTAACAGAATGAACTTGTAAAGATTCTTCTCTTGGTAATAGATACTGAAAATACGACTAGCTTCACTAAATAAGTAAGGAAGTAGTGCTTGAGGTACCTTCATAAAATCAGAAGTGCCAGGGATAGTAACATCAGGTATAATACCACCATGCAAAAGAGATACTTTGATATACCAAATCAATCCAGAAATAACAGACTGAGTAAAATTTTGAACTTCATTCCAATAAACAGCCCTCATGACTAGGTTTTCATTCGACATTTTATATAAACCTGTATTAGTTTAGGAACACAAAGACCAAATTTTTTGTGAGTTGAGCACAATCAGTTCCAAACAAGAAGAAAAGGGTATTGAATGAGATCGAATGTTGACTTGATTTTTTCAAAATAGGACATGAGTTGAGGAGAATAGCTTGAGGTGTTATGGCTGAAATATTCAATTCATCTTGAAGTAGAAGTAAATATTCAAGCCTAAATGAAATACCTAGTCTGTTTACTTTTTTACTTTTTTTTCTTTCGACCATACAATTTCGTAGATTTACCTTTGATGGGAGAGTATAATTCCATAAAAAAGAAACCGTTTGAAAAAAATATGGATTTTTTCCTGTTAGGAAAAAATCCCAGAAAATCTCCACTCACCTAATTTCAACCATATTGCTTTTTATTGATCCTACATTTCAAAAGGCTAATCATTCCAAGACTCCTCCTCAATATTCCAGTCGGGGAGGTTTATTTTCTTGGTAATATAACCCTTGTAGCAAATTTCAAGGTCGCTATCTGACAGATCAGACCATGAAGAATATCCCATATTGTTTTTCAAAACGCGTAAAATGTCGTAGTCCACCATGAACTGGTTCAAATGACAGTGATACCTGATGTTGAATCCTTTCTTAAAAGTATTGTCACAAGCCTCAGTAATTTTTCTCTTGACGGATTCTTCAGCAATAGTATCATCAACTCTGAGATATTTAAGGATGTTCTGTTCATATTTCTCTAAATGAGAATACATTGCTTCACCAACTGTATTGTGAGGACGTGTACCCATTGACCAGCTGATTGTATCGAGAATTTTTTTAAGTCTTATCATTCCCAAATTTTGTTCACTTTTTTTGCAGCTGAAGACAAAATTCATTCGACTGACTGTTTTGATTTTGTTTTTAGGACCTTTCACACGTTTCCACTTTGAATCGACACTGAACTCTGAACTTCGGATATTAAATTCATAGTAACTTGCAGTATGAAGAATATCGTTACTGTCAAAAATCTTGAGTGAAGACAAGACAGTACGTATGTATCCCCCTAGCCAATTGGCTTTAATCATCCATGCATCATTGAAAGAACCAAACACAACACACCAATGTACAATCCCTGTGGTTTCGTTCACTAAAGGTGACGAAATATAGACATCAACGTATCCAGGATTTTTTTTTGGCTGTACTTCTTTTATATTTTGGATCAGTGAAGCTCCAAAGCTATCCGATTTGAAGATATCATAATTCAGATCATTGGTAACGCTTGATTTTTTTTTATCATCTTCTTTTTCAATATCAGTCTTATTTCGAGACCTGATAGTGTCTATACGTTTCTGCTTTCTTGATGTTCCTCCTGTTTTGTTCATACCATGATGTTTAATGGACCCCTGAGTTACTTGATTTTCTGATATAGCAAATGCGTGTTTCTTACCAACCAAATGTAGCTTACTGAGATAGTTTTGGTACTCTGGATGATGTTTCCTACACAAGACAAGAATGGATTGCTCATCAATTCCATTATCATGAGCCCATTCTATAGTACACAGATGATGGACATAGTTATCACAACCTTCAGGATGCTGACACTTTTTTAACTGAATAAATGGACTGCACCGTTTTTCACTTGCCCAATCACAAGTATGATGATTGTTATTATAATCAACTCCGTGAGGAAGGGAAGGTACATTATCAACACTATCATCAGACTCATCTGTCTCGGACAAGATAATCTTAGATTGCTTCCTGTTTCGTAAATTCCTGGGAGGTGACTTTGGATTGCTTGAATTTGACAAACTATCTTCACTACTTTCACTCATACTTGTGTTTCTCTTACTGGAAGAACTGTCTTCGGTATTTGCGATACTGTTATCATTCTTGTTTTCTCCTTTATAAACAGCTATTGATTGGGGAATCTTTTTCTGAATAAATTCTTCTTGTTCATAATTCATCCACTGACTATAAGACTCAACCCATCGAGGCATAACTTTAGATACCATCCAACCACTTAAAATCTCTTGGTCATCATTACACTGTATAATGGAATAAATAGCACTTTGCTCAATTTCATCATTTAAATCAAACCCAAAGTACCTATGATTAGATTTGGCAATAACATACTGAATACCATCCGTAGTCCTCATATTTTCAATGAGATGCATAGTCAGCTTTTTAGAAAACGTACTGGAAGGACAATACCCAGAAAGGAATTTTTGGGATTTTTTCCAATTGAGAAAAAAACCGGAAAATAGTAAACAGTCAATCACGTCAGCCAAGGAAAAAAGACAAAATGATTAAAAAGTAACTTTACCTGGGAGATATATTTATTTTGACGGATTTTTTCCAATTGAGAAAAAATCCGGGGAACAGAGAAACGGTTCGCCATTCAACCACATTAGCCAAATTTTTGCCGCAACGGGAAAATGTTCCGTCAAAACCATTACAAGAAGATAGAAGTTGAAGAGACATAGTATATTAGTAATATATAGATTGAGATAAATGGTAGGACAAGATATCAGAAATGTATTTTTGGGATTTTTTCCAATTGAGAAAAAATCCGGGAAATAGGAAACACAGTCAATCACGTCGGCAAAGAAAAATAGATAAACTATTAAAAAGTAACTTTACCTGTCGAAATATATTTTTTCATGGTTTTTTTTCAGTTGAGAAAAAATCCATTACAAAAAGATAGATGTTGAAAAAAATTGTATATTAGTAATATATGGATTGAAATAAAGAGGATTAAATATTCGAAAGTCACTTTACCTGTATTTGGGACCACGTGAATTCAGCCCATCGTATAACATGGATCGATGATCATAAATCATGGTAATAAACGCTTCTTTAACAGCGTCAGTTCGGGCATTAAAAGGGAGGGTTTCGGATTTTACATCTGCTCCTAATTTGCCCATAGTCATATAATAAGCTGATTTTAACTCGGGTAGGGGAAACTTATTCATAAGAAGGTCAAGCTGGTCCTCAGTTGACTTTGGAACAGATTCATCATCTGTTAGGTGTTTCAACAATTCAGCATGTACTATTGAAGGAGTCAGCCAATCAATAGCTATACAACCAAGAGTGGTGATAGGAACTGACTTCGCAGACTTGTTGTGCTTTGAGGAAGCGTGTCTTTTGTTGCTCGTACTGACTTCACTTTTCTCGAAAGGCGCCTTCCGCAATGCAATACTTGATGATAGTGCGGACTTGCTCTTGTGCTTTGAGGAAGCGCGGTCTTTTTTGTTGGGGGTAACTGTGGTAGGTGGCTCACTGCTTCGGCCACGGTGTGAGTGTGGTTGAGACGACGATGCAAACTTACCATAGTAGCGCTGCGAATTATCTTGATGATCATTCCGCGATTCACCTGCAAACGTGTTACTGTTCGACATCTTGCTCATATCGATAATAATGGACTTAAAGTGAAAATAAGATAATATTTTTCTTATGGCTCTGCGAGTGATTTATGTTGTGATAGTGGTTACAATCTCAGATGGAGTTCGGTTCGGAAGTAATTTTTAAGAAGGAGAGGCAGATGTCAACTTCACCGAAGATGTCAGAATTTCATCGCTGAGTATGACTTATATTGAAAAGTAGCGTTTTAGTTATTGGCTATCTCATAGGGTCTAATGATATATATCTTTACAATACTACACATTTTATTATAATGGCCAACCTTTAAATAAATATAATACAAGTTTAACTACTATTAGAGAACACTTTTAACTTCAACCCTAGAAAGGTTGAAAATTTTTAACTTCAACCGCTGGCACGGTTGAAAAAAGAGCAGCCTCCTTTACGATTGCTTTAGAATTCGAAGATACGAGATCATTTTTCACCTCTACGCTCAAAGAAATGCTACTAGATAAAATTAACAAAAAAAACCAAATAAAACATGGGACCAAGAATGAAACAAACAAGTCGCATTGTTCGTGTGCTGAAAAATGTCGAGGACAACGACTCCTATCCCCAGAACCTCAACATATCTACCGACAATGTTGATGACGGTGACTCTGAAGTCAGCGACTCGTCAACTAACAACTCGAATCGTAACACTTCGGATAATGACAATAACGACTCGGATAACAAAAACGAGGAGAAATACGCTGACTTAAAACCTACTTTCAATGACTCGAACGAAGATAAAATTAGTACAGGGGGGGGGGATTCATCCAGGTCATCTTTGTCCTCAACATCATGGAGCAGAAATGAAGATTCTGAATTTTTACCATACAGGAAAAAATCCGGACAGCCTTCTAATTCTTCTGACAGACAGGGTAAGAATACGAAACCAATCATCAGCCAGGAGCGGGACATCATCCACATTACCGAAGAGAAAAACAAGACTGCTAACGAAAAGGATGATACAGCTTCCGATTCTTCTGGCGAACAGAAGACTCTTGAAGGAGAATCTCAACGCAAGCGCAAGCGCACGAAATCATCTAGTTTTGATAAAGAAGGCGGATTTTTACATGACAGGAAAAAATCCGGCCGCCACAAGGCTCTTGAAGGAGAATCTCAACAGAAGCGCAAGTGCACGAAATCATCTAGTTGTGATGAAATAGGCGGATTTTTACATGACAAGAAAAAATCCGGAGATTGTGTTCAGTGTTCGTGGTCTTTTTTTAAGCCATGCGCTTCCATGCTTTCACCACCAGTAACATGCAACAAGTGTGATGCTCCTGTGCATCATTTGTGCCAAATCATTTGGGAGAACAACCATTCATATAAGCCTCCTGGATGCATGAATTACTGCCCATTGCACCATATCTATTATCAAGAACTCATTACAGCGGGCGGGGGCAAGATGACCGGCAAAACAGCATTCCAAAATTTGTGTGATAGTACCAAAAGTTACTCTGACAACGACGACGAGGAGGAGAAAGAGGAGGAATCGGAGGAGAAGGAAGTAGAGGTTAATGATACTGACAAAAATAGTACCGAAAGTAACTCTAAGAGTTACTCTGACAACGACGATGAGGAGGAGAAAGAGGAGGAGAAAGAGGAGGAGAAGGAGGACAAGGAAGAGGAGGTTGATGACACCGACAAAAATAGTACCAACAAAAGTACCAAAAGTATCTCAGACAACAACAAATCAACTAGTTGTGTTGAGGAAGGCGGATTTTTACATGTCAGGAAAAAATCCGTAATATCAGATTTGTGTGATAGTACCAAGATCAACTCAAACAACGACGACAAGGAGGAGAAAGAGGTACAAGAGAGTGATCTTTCCGAAGATCGAGATTTGAGTGATAGTACCAAGACCAACTCTGACAACGACAACGAGGAGGAAAAAGAGGACGAGAAGGAAGAAAAGGAAGAAGAGGTTATTGACATTGACAAAAATAGTACCAAAAGTAACTCTGACAACAACGAGAAGGAGGAGGAGAATGAGGAGGAAGAGGAGGAGAATGAGGAGGAGAAAAATGTCACTTACACAAATAATACCGGAAATGGGTTATCCTTTCGTCCTACATGTGACTCATTTTGTATGACACGGTGTGATGACATAGAAGATCCATGTAACCAGAGCCATTGCGTACAATCTGAAGTGCAACTGAACCTTCCAGGGGAATACGTTCTTTTCCCATCCAAAACTTATCATCGGGGTTTTTACGAAAATTCTGACGTAACAGTCTTCACTGCTCAGCTCTTCACTCAGTACAAATCACTTTCTTCATCACGCACCTCAACAAGTGTATATATAAGAGCATGTTACTACCATAACCAATCGTTAGGACATGAAGCAGTGAATGAACTTTTCAACGAGCTCCAATTTCAGTGGGACACACTCTACTCTGCAACTCTCTATCCACCACCCATGCACTACAAACTTCAAGAAATTGACGTTGCATGCAACAGAGTTATCAACTTAAAAAAATTAACAACTCCTATCAGTCCAGGCCTGAAGAAACTGCTTACAAGTTTTAATGCAAGGTTTCCTCATTTAGAGGTCAAACAAGTCTGGTTCATACAGAAGAGCAAGAAAGGCGATGGATTCCAAACTTGGCATAAGGACCTGGTGAACAATGGTAATACAGATGTTACTATTGTAGTTAACATTGGTATTATCATGAACAGTGGTAACGAAGAAAGTAAAAGTAACCAAGGTGACGATGACGGCAAGCAAAACGACAACATTGACGTGAGTGACTTTGGCAATAACGAAGGAGAAAATAAAGCGGAAATCATTGAGATAATTGAAGATCCAACAAATGAAACCGCATTCTCCGATTTACTACTCTGGTTTTATGACCATTGTGAAAAGCAGTATGAAACGTTAAAAACTACATTCCCTATGATTGAAGTCGCACAATGGGCTATGGATTTTGTTAATACCAAACTACACAAATTGGGTAGAAAGAAAAATATTGAAGTTGTCATGGCAACTTGTTTCAAGAATCTTCATCCCCCCGATAAGTCGTTTGACGAAGGTTCCTTGGTTACCTTCATGAGATCCATTACTAAAAAGAAGAATGAACTTCAAAATGACATTGGATTCATTCGTAGTGAATTACTGCGTTATCACGAAGTAATAAAAATCGCGTCAATGCAAAAGGAAACTATAGGAAAAATGATATCTAATACTGGAAAGGATAAAACGAGCAAACAGGACACTAATAATATTGAAAGAGGAAATAAAAAGAGGCCCGCATCACCCGAAAAACGTGTGGATAAAAGTAAACGACAGACATTAGATCAAACAATATCCAACTCCAACCGAAAAGGAAACCCTGTAACTGGAAACAACGGAGTTCCTGAATTTTTGGAAGAAGTATGGAGAAGTACCTATAGCAGTACAACCGAACAAAATGCAGAACCAGTTACTAAGGTAAGCGTAAACTGAATAATCCGGATTTTTTCCTGTTGAGAAAAAATCCACTTTTGGGATTTTTTCCTGATACGAAAAAATCCAACTTTTATCTAATGACCCTTTTATTTTACTATCAAAGATTCCTGTTCGACAACAAGTTCACGAAAACAAAACTTTGTTCGACAAAGCGTATGATAGAATGGTGTGGGACATCCATCCATCAATTATACCGTTCTTAACTCCTATTGACATTCGTGGGAAAGAGCCACTGTTCCAAATTTCTATGGCACCTATTAACCACAACCAGCTTGACCAATCTAAAGCAACTCAAATAGTCCACACCATTTTGGGTAATGCGTTTAAAAATGAGAATGATCCAAGTCTAGCAAATCAGGACTTTGGAAATGATGCTTGCGTTCTGGTCGGATGCAATGAAGAATCCGAAGAAGGTGCAATAACAAACAAAGTCACAATGAAGAACCTTCATCCGAGTACTGAAATAGAATCGAAGTATACTGTTTGTCGGAACTTGTTTCCAAATGATATGGTATCATTCAGGGAACGTATATCATCTGTAGAATTTAAAGAGCTTTTACAAACCGACGCAACAACACATAGTGGTCAAAATAAGGTGGCAAAGTACTTCGGAATTGAAGAATTTTTACTGAAAAACAAAATGAAGTCTCATAGTGCAATGGAAAGTTATAGCAAATTATTGAAGATGGTAAAAACGAAGTCCAAGAGAGATGATATTTGGATTTCATTTTGGGAGGGCATGCACAGACACGCTGCAATAATCATGAGCCTATTAGGTGCCGACATCACTCATTCCACAAAGAGTTTCTATAAAGCTAACACGTTGGAGAAATCATCATTCAGTAACTACATTACGGGATTTATCGATCCAGGACAATCACCACTCCAGATTATTGAAGACATCTTTACAGGAAATAATAATCAGGCTACCATGCTGAAAAAAACAATGATGGTCACTGCTTATATACCTAATTCAAAAGAGTTGGATATAAATAAGATATTCAAAGCGATGGTAGCACAGAGTAAACATGTCTGTGACAACAAACATACATCAGCGGCGAGAACTCTACCTACCCTACTCTCGGACTGGTTAAGACAATGCGCTCCTAAGACTATGGACAATGTCTCATACACATTTGTGCCTTCAATCACAATGAGATTTACAATACAAACCGCTATGGATGACATAAAGTACACCAAGTACAAACTTTCGCACAATAAAGAGTCTGATGAAAAAAATATGACAGATATCACTATTACGAATTGGCTACCCGAATGCATTACGGATTCCAATTGGATCACTTTTATCAGAAATCCTTTCGACATGGAATATCTCAACGAGTTTACCCATCTTTCTCTGACTTCAAAAGTGAAGGATGCACCCGAGATTACATGCTCACCTCCACACAGGATCACTCTCAAAAATATCACTGAAGATGTACTCCCCATCACAAAAGGTACACAAAACGTAGACGTACGGCAAATAAATGCTTACCAAATTATACCGGGACTAGTCTACACACTTTACTCCAAACTCAGTGGACATATACTCAAGGAGATACTAAACAACGATGAAGTAGTTAACATCATCAACTACGTCACAAGATATTGCTACGCCACAAGAAGCTCTCCTTATGTTACAATGCACGGAGCATGTCAAGATTATAGAATTCCGATCAAACAATTTTTAAACTCATGTGAAGGAGAATTGGAGATAATACCAGTCACTGTCTTACTGGTATCAATGTACAATTCTTGCTATACCTTTCAAAGAGAAACAGACAAACGAGAGAATTTATTGATCTTGGCACTAGAAAAACTTGAGCTCGGAAGTAAAGGTGCCATGACGGAGAAAGCTTTTGTTCGAACCTTGAGTAAGTCACGCTAGCAACATTTCGCTGTTTAGATTGGGATATTCCGGATTTTTTCCTGTCATGTAAAAATCCGCCATTCTCAAAACACACTCAATAATTTCTATTCTCCAGATTGCATATCTTGGTATATTGCAGATACTGCGTACGTTATAAGTAATTCTTTAGCATATTCCAAAATTAAATGCAAGAAGGACAGAGGAAGACACGGCACGTTTCAAGAAATGATTCAAACATGGGTTACATATGAAGTGGTCAAAGTAATCTTCTTATATGGCCTTAACCCTGAATTGAATACAACTATCAAAGACGTAGCACCCCAAATTCAAGCGTACATCCAATACATTAAGAATCAAGAAGAAAGTAAATATAACACTGCGGAAACAGTGCACAAAACATTGTTGAAAGAAACACTGCACTCATCTTATTTTGGAAGATACAAATTTGCTGACACGGACAAAATTGTATGGAAAGACGATGTAAAAGTTACTATTCCAATCATAATCTTGACATGGCTGAGGCAGTTGCAACAAGGTTTCGACGACCAAAAGACTACAATTTATTGGAGTACCCTTGGAAATTACACTCCAATAGAACACATTCCAAGAGGCGCCGGGGTAAACCAGCTTGGCTTAGTTTATCTATCCAAACCGACTATTCCAGAATCACTTGAGAAAGTAAAGAGCTATACTGATATTAGACCTGACGAAACTTATGATAAAGTGACTGAAACGAATTACACAATCAAATCGTTAGAAATGTGGGCGATGATGTTACTACAACCACCTGTTGAAAAAAATTTAAATGATACAGCTAGGGAAGACAAGGAGACTAGAATGAGGCAGAAAATTTGCACGCAGTTGAAGAAGAACAACTACCAATTTATAATCACATCTACGAACTTCGCTCCTAATACAAGTACGCCAAAAAAGAATAAGCCTGAAGACCAACGCCAGCCAACAACTAATACTACCAGCAAGAAAGACGATGATACCAACCATGCACACAACTTACATTCAGCAATTATCAACGATCTGAGTAAAATGGAACAGCAACTTACCAACTTAAATCATCAAACAAACACAACAAAAAATACTACCAAGTTGGCTACACTCCTGAAATCAATTCAAACAAATTACCTTACTCTGGCAAATATTACTTTCCAAGGAGAAACTGAGGGAAATACACTTTTTGATACTATCAGTAGTAAAGGCAGCGATGATGGGAATTACGAGGAGAATGTCGGGGAAGAGGAGGGGAAGCAGGACGACGAGGAGGAGAAGACACAGGACAAGAGAAACAAAAAGAAGAAAAAGAACAAAAAAAAGAAAGACAAAAAAGGTAAAATTTCGAAGAAGGACAAAAAAAAAGGTTAAGTTTGTATTAAAAACAGAGAAGTAGAGTTGCTTAGAAAAAACAGCAAAGTAAAGTAACAGTCAGACTTTTACGGATTTTTTCCTAACTGGTAAAAATCCAGATTTGTACAAAACGTACCAATCACTAACGTACGTACAAAATAATTTTGCGAAGCAACACCTATTTCCTCGTACGCAAGTACCTACCTACAACTACATATAACATAGTAGGGCTAAGAAAACATAACGCCCCTTGGGCCCTGTCACTGGATTATTAGATGAGTAAGTTAGTTGAGTCAGTGACATAACCTTGTAGCAGATTGTTGAAGCACATCATCTTGATTTTGCTTTTCTTTAATATTTTCAATGTCTAATGGGTTATCTTCCTCCATGTCTTCTGGTAGATTAA
>Ga0102912_1000028_pt1 | contig 18169 bp, 17 predicted proteins | sample Colrivmeta1560A3_FD_78499 | JGI IMG/M metagenome (GOLD analysis project Ga0102912, IMG submission 78499) | Estuarine microbial communities from the Columbia River estuary - metaG 1560A-3 | ecosystem: Environmental > Aquatic > Marine > Intertidal zone > Estuary | place: USA: Columbia River...
CATCACCGTCTTCATCATATTCGTAATCTTCTTCGCTTTAAGTGAAATCATCTAAATCTTCATCCTTATATTTGAAATTAAAAATAATTAAAAATTAACATATATATATATATATATATATATTATATTTATTATTCTCTCTTATATACATCATCATCTTCACTATATTAGACTGATTATCCATCTTTATCTTTATTATCCAAAATTGCTAGCTTGGAGCAGGAATTAAATACAGTTTATCTATAGTTTTATAATTCGCTTACGGGGTTTTCTTATAAATCTAATTATTAAAGGTCGGGTAATTTTGATAATTGTTTAAGTGACTTATATGTTTGTTTATAATGAAAAATATAAAATAAGATTTTTAAACTAATAAAATTTTTACATCTAATGAAGTAATGTTATTATTGCTAAGACTCAAAAATTATAAATCTTTGAAGTTATTTGTTATATATTGAATGGCATCATTACCAAGTTTATTTTCTTCTAAACATAATTTTACCATATTATCTAATTTAGGAAAGCCGTCCATCGTGACCAATCCACAATCATTAAATTCAAGTGAGACTGCATTTTTTAAAATCATTATGATATTTATTTTTTTTATTACTTAATTTAGGATATTTTAATAATAGATTATTGATTTCCGGTGTAAATTTTTCAATAGGTATACTATCAAATGAGAATTCAATAATATCATCCTATCCTTCTATTTATGCAGTGATTTCAGCTTTTATTCTTTCAATCAATGATGATTTTCCCTTTACATTATTAGAGTTTTACTATTCTTTGGGTTTATTCTAACTATTATTAACTTTATTTGATGACATTGCTATTTTCTTTTGCTTTTTTTTTAAAAAAAAAATATTTAATGATATTTTTATTTTATTTAATTGTTTTTTTTTTATTAAATTTATTTTTAAATAAAATATCTTAAGCTTCAAATTAAAATTTCATTTTTATTTCATTATATTTTTAGACTTCTTAATCAATCATGATAGAATTTTCATGCATTTTTTATTTATCATATATTAAATCAGAACCATCTTTTTGAAACTTAAAATTAGTTAGTCTTAATTGAATTAATGTAAAGATTAAAGTTATCCAAAATATTAATGTTAAATGTTAACCAATAGCGTGATGTAATTCATTCGAAAATAATTTTTACCGATAAATTATATATGCAAGCATTGTAAAAATTATTATAGGACCTCTTCTAATTGTATCAAAAATATTTAAAATATTAATGAATCTATCATAATCCTTTTAGCTTAATTATTTCATCTATTAACCTTTCCAGTAGGCCACAAAATGCCTTGAATAATACAGTTTCATGTTAATAATGAATTAACTCACAAATAATACAAAACCGATATATATGATAAAAAATAACAAAAGGGTCGCTGGTACTAGAAATATAAAAACTACAAATACTGCTCTTTCCCCAAAGTTTTAGGATTTTAATCCCGATTAGATACTTTATTTGCTAAATGAAATTACTCGCATGTAATAATTCTTTTAATTCATGTGTATCATACTAAAAAATGACAAAATAAATAAAATAAAACCAGGAAGTAATAAAATAATAAAGTTGATCTATATAATATAGATTAATGATAAAAAAAAAAATTACGATTAAGAAATTATTCAGATGAATATTTAATTTCATGGTGAATATCAAAAAACACATGCATTAAGTAAATGCTAAAATAATCTCAATTGCTCTTTTTTTTCTTGAAGGATAGTTAATTTCCTAAATTTTCTTAAGAGGTATCATATCCTGTACTACAACGCTATTTTCTTAATTCGAATTTTTATCGTAGAATTTGTTCTTAAATTATTTTATTTATGTTCTAATCACTTCTAAATCACGAAAAATTAGCATTATATATATAAATATGCTAGCAACAAACCAAATTTATTAATAGTTAAAGTATATAAATAATGCAAATGAAGTTTATTAAAGGAATACTGGTTTCGAAAAAGTAATTAATCTAATATTTTGATTTGTTTAATTATTGCTTATTAGTATTGGATCATTCTCAAAATTTGAAATATATAATTAATTATTGATAAAGTTTTCTGTCTAATTCAATTTATCATTGCACAACCAAGATGGTAATTTAAGTGCGCTATTAAAACCAACAGGGAAGTTTTAATTATCGTAATCGTCAAGAAAATATGTTCTATAAGGTGCTGGATTCATATGATAAATTGATGCCTAGTTAATGTTGGATAAACAACCATAACCCATATTCTATTATCCGTTTGAAGTATAATTGACTTTATAAATAAATAAATAAACAAATAAATATACAAATTATATATTCAATAGAAGGTGAATTAAAATTTGATTATAATATGAAATTATACATTAATTTATAATTTAATAATGATAATATTATAGAAATGTTAAAATCATTTATATGTATTAAAAAGATCAATATGAGAATACTATATATATATATATATTATATTTTTGATTTTACCTATAATAATTGTATACAGCTCTTACTTAAATTAAAATGTTTAATTTTTGAATAAATAAGGTAATTAATTGTTATCGGTTTATAAAGGTATTGGATTGATTGATAATAAGGGATCATATATGGCATAATAGTTGAAAATAAAAATTGGCCATATGCAAATCAATAAAGGTATTGATGAAACGATACTACAGAAACACTCTTCGTTTTTTTCTTTTGATTGAGTTTCCTATAATATTTTTATATTTTTAATATTTAAAAAATATATAATAAACATTTTTGCCATTATATGATTCTAATAAGATGATAAAAATAATGTTTAGTATTAGTAATTGGAATATGAATAAAGGGCTTAAATATAAGGACCATATCCAATATGTGGATGAAAATGCTATTAATAAAATGGCCACAATAAGATAAGAGATTATGATGAATAAAAATAAATAAAGGGCTTATTTATATAAACCAACTGAATTAATGGCTTATTAAATTAAATCATTATATTAAAGGTCCTCCTCATCAACTATAAAACAAAAAAAATATCACAATAAATTTGAAACCTTATATTTTAATATCTTTTATGGATTCTTGTATTGTTTAATTTTAGATTTATGTTTAATTGATATCTGAATCAATTATGTTCATTAAAAAAAAAATTTAAAATATTTTTAAATTATTTTAATATAAATGATTTTTTAAAATAATTATTTTTAATTGAATATCATTCAATCACCAAGAGACATTAATAAGGCTGTACCTCTTTTAACCCAGAAATCTGATTCACTACCAGCACCTTAAGCATTTGGTTTACATGGTAGCATTACACTAAATTAAAATGATGGTCTTTCTCTGATACCTGCACGTATAGGATACATGTAGGTTGGGCATGCGTATAAGTTCTAACCCTTTTTCTATTTCGCTTTTCCTTCAAAATAAACAGGTTTAAAGTGAATAATAGGCATTTAATCAAATAATTTCATGGGATCTGCATCTACAATATAATTTTTTTCATCCCATTTAGCCCCTTCTAAAAATAATCCCTAATTATTTTTATAAAAAATATATATATATATTTCTTATATTAATATATACATTTATATATGCTCCTTCTTTGGCTGAGGATGGTTGACTATCAAATGGAAGGAAACTATATTCCCATCCAAATTAATCTATAGGAATATTTAATCTTCTTGCGCTTTATTATAATAATGCTGTTGTAAATCCAGTTGGGAATGAAAATCCTGATATCCAAAATACTGATGGTTAAGATTTCATAGCCCAATTACGTACTTAATCTACTCGCTTTATTAAATCATCTACCCATTAATATAAAGATTTCATACTATGGTAACAAAATTTCCAAGATTCTGGTACTCTATATTCATAGAGACTCTGCATAACCATTTCTAATTCCTCAGATATTAAAACTAAACCACTTATTCCTTTATCAACATTTATCAATGAATTTCTTACTTTTGATAATAGTTTATTATACCTAGTGATTTCTTACATCAATACTATCTTTAATGGATTTTAATCTTAAGGTTTAACCCTTTCAATAACTTCACTAATTTCTAATTCTTATGGTAATTTATCTAATACTTCTTTTATTATTTATCCTACCTTTGATTCTCGTGATTCTTCACCTGATAAAACTGTTCTTGGTGATAAGGCCATTATAGAATCTATTAATGCATTACTATCTGTAATTTATGATGATATTTCTGCATTTATATGTTATCCAAATACATCAGGTCTTTCAATTCCTGGGAAATCATCTATCTTTGAACGACAATAAAGTGGTTCACTACCTATCTTTTCATGATTCTTCACTTCCTTCTATGATAGTTCCTCAGGTATAGTATATGGATTAGTTCCATCAACTAATTTATGCTTTTCTTCAAATATTACCTTATCATTAAATTATTATGTAGCATATACATTTAATAATCTACGATCCCATTCATCTGTTACTCTACCTCCATATGTAACCTCAGATATAAGATATTTAATTGCATCCCAAGGTGGACTTTTCAGCTGGGGTTAATCTGTTTATGTATTACCTATTTAATTTTGCTATTATTATGGTTTATCTTAAGATGATTGATCTACATACATTTATAATATATTATCAGCAGTTTCCCAATCTGAATCATTAAAATCATATATAATATTCCATCCCAAAGACTTAAAACGCTTTCTTTCTATTATTATAGCATGATACCAGCATAATGAAAATACTAATTTTTTATAATAATTTTTATTTTAGACATGCTAATATTTATCTGCAGGCATATTAGTATATTATCTATACATATTTGCTTTTACACCTTTTGGTGGCTCAGTTGTAACTTTTATACATTTCTATAATATACTAATTGGGAATTACGGATGTGGACTTGAACTAAGCCATAACCTAAAATTATCATGCGATTCATTTTTCTTCAATTCCAATTATTCCATAGATTTTTCTAATTCTTTTAAAAATGACATACTTAAATGACAATTAGCTAAATACAACCAAAATCCATTTTTAGCACCCTCAAATAATTTATCTATAGCTTTCTAAGCCTAACCCTATCCCAAAGAAACAGGGATCAATATAGTTTACTTAGATTTAGCAAATGTATCCAATTAATGGAATGGATCAACACCTGGTGATAGTATGAATATAACTGGTGTTTATTTATTAGAGTCAGCATAAATAGATTCATATGTTATGCTTGGAGGTGATGTATAAAATGAACCAAGTGATGCATTCACAAATGTTTAAGCAGCAAATAAAATTCTATCAGGTCTAATTATCTTTAAAACAATCAATTTACGTAACTCATCACATTTTTAATCCCATTCACCAGGTAATTAATCTGATTCAGGGGTTGCACTTAAATACCATCGCTTCCATTCTTTACCATTATGCGTAAAAGCTCCTATAATACCTGTAAAATTTTTCATCTTATCAAGATCACAAATTGCATCCCATTAAGATTGATAAATCCAATCTGTACATGGATTACTTAATTAACCTTTTCTATCAGCTGATACATCCTATCCACGAAGAAAGAAATTAAATTCCTCTTGATCAATAATAATTTATGGTTTAAGCTCAGTAACTAGACCAACTGACATCTATAATCCCAATAATAACTTATCTTTTTCAAATAAACCACGACATGAATACTTAAATACCTCCTCACAATGCTTTGATGCTATATCCTATAGTTTTTCTTATAATGAATCATTTATAGATGGACCCTTACTCAAATAATTATCTATATTATTACCAAATTACTATATATAATTATCCAAAGCAAACTAATACATATTATCAATCAATGAAAAATTATTTATGATAAAGAATAATTTAGATGCTATTCTAGCCAAAGATCTATAATTTTCCCTAGCAGCAAATGTTTTTTTCATTTAAACAGCAGATGTCTCTATTTAATGCCTCACCTCCTCCTCAGTTTCTTTTGATTTTTCAAGATTTTTTATTAGATTTTCATCATCGATTAAGCTACCCTTTGTTTCTTAAAGCTACCTCAATATAGCATCATCTAATTAACGTAATTTACTTTCATTTTGCGCCTTCTTTGTTACCAAATCATTTTTACTCTTCTCTAAAGATATTTCTATCTTTTATATCACAACTGATATTAATTACTCCTCTAAACCTTTTTATTTTACAGTAAAATTAACAAACGTTACCCTTGTACTAGTTTCAGCCTTATAGTTTGGATTACTTAATTTTGTTGTCATATAGAAACGGAAATTCATATTATATGCTACTTCCTTCTCTCCCAAATAAATCACATACTTATTTGCTACCATTTTCAAAGATTTATTTAATATAGGTTCTATTGCTGGATCTATCTCCTCATAAATATTTTACAATATCACTACCTTTCCAACAGATATCGAAACCTCAATTTAATTCATAAGTTTATCAGATTAAGGATCTAATATAACTACATTCTTTTCATCAATCTCCCTTTCCATTTATTTAATCCATTTATTAGCCTACATCTATGGGTCTATCATCAATGGCCACCTACGACCCTTTGTTACAAGCACCCCATTCTCTTTACTAAATTAATCATCAGGTAAACCTTAAAATGACCATTTTAAAAATTCTACTGGACGTACTAAGAAATCAGCAAATGAATAATCTTTTGAATATGGTATTTTCAATTATTTAACCTATGACATCCCTTGTTTAACAAATACCTCTCTATATTCTGACGGAAACGGACCGCAATATGATAAAAATGCTGCAGATAATAATGCATCACCAACTAAAACAGATAATTGGTCCTCCAATTATTTTCTACGATCAACCCAACCTTATTTTGTTGAAGCCAATCCAGATATTAATTTATCTGCTCTCTCTAATTTCGTTTACAATAAAGTAGTTTCTTTGGAATAAGTCTACATATCCTATTGAGATTTAAGTAAGCTATTATTTAAACTCACGATTGTTAGCTTTAATTTTTCAAAATTATCCCTCAAAGATTAAAGCTCATCCTCTGATTTTTTTAATTTTTCACGTAACATTTTTACCTTAGCCCTTTTTGGCTCAATATCCTTAAATGCCTTTGAATACAATTCCATAGCTAACACCCATCGCCATAATTATCCAGCAGCACTCGATATCCCATCAATTTTAGCCAAACTCATTTCAGGATCATGGGTTATTTTCTCTATACGCAACAAGGTTTTTTATAATATATGATCCTTATCAATATTTTTCAATTTGCTTAAAAAATCAGGTGCTGTTAGCTCTTTTTTGGCACTTGCCCATGATGGCTCCTTACCCATAAGTATCATGATAGCCTATAGTACACCATCCACACCAGGTGGTGGCTTATTATATGCTCTAACTTCTGCTAATTGATCCTTTTTAAGATTCTCTAAACCTGATTCTGCAGTTCTCAAAGCTGGCTCTGCCTTCTCCAAATCTAACTACGCATCATTAGCAAGTACCTCTATTTCTGCCTTTTCCTTATCAACCTAAGCTGAGCGTATTTCAACTTCTTTCTGTTTTTCATTTGCCTCCCTCTATTCGCTTTCAATTTTAATCATTAGATCCTCACAATCCTTTGATTTTTTTGATAACTCTATTTAATATATTGAAAGCATTTTCTATAATTCCTCTGAATTTGATGCCGCATCATCAAGTTTCTATAAACCTAATGCTAATTTTTAAACCTCGCCACCTATTTCCTCCTTTTTATCCTTCAATAAATCATTATATCCCTTAACTAACTCAATATAGTTAGTTGGTGTAACAAAATACCTTCTCTTTAATTCAAGCCACATTTTCTGACTTAAATCAAGAACTCTAGTATGAGCCATTCCAAAGAAAATAGCCATATTATCTGTTAGATCAGCTGGTAATTGTAATGTTAACAAGTACCTATTAGCAACTTCAATCAGAGCCTCTTAAGGCCATGCCATAAACCAAATCATTGTTGTATTATTAACAAGTCCAGGATACATACGACAATAATTTCTAAGATTATCCCCTGTTTTACTCATCAAAAGCATCACATGGAAATTACTCTATATTCTTGTAAAAAAGAATTCCATTAAATCATCATCCAAAATACGCGCATCCTTATCTAGATTCAATTCTCTTATATATTCCTTTCGAATTCGATCTTTAATTTACGGGTAATCCTCTTTAGAGTTGAATAGATTCGGTACCTCTCCGACAGTAAGAATATTGTTAATATCTTCAATGAAACCCTCGTTCAATATTTAATTATCACTAAATAAAAAAACACCCGATCTATTCTTAAAACCGGTTTCCTCACACCATTTTTTTATATCCTCCCTAAATTCTTTCATTCTATAGTTTTTGGAAACTTCTATCTACCATAAACTATACTCGGCTATAAATGAAGCTAGTTTAGTTAATGAATGACGACCTGCACCACCTTCTCCAACTAACATACCGTGTCCCTTGCCTAATTTTATGATACGGTTTATTTTACAAACATATTGGATGGCTTCTTAAAATAAAACAAGATTCATAGATGAGGCCTTAGTTTTTTCATTATAATCTTTTAATCTTTCTTCGATGAATTTTTTTAGATTTTCACGTTCCTTATAGGGTACCTCTACATACTTTCCTCCACTTTCTTCCATAAAATCTGCAAATATAGTATCCTCCTCAATTTCATTGGTACAATCCTTCATATTAGTTTATAAATTTTATTCCAATTAATCTGATATTAATTTTTTCAATAGTATACGATCCTCAACATTTATCAGACGATCATGAAATACACGCAGATTTTCGTGAACCCACATACGTAAAACAGTCATTTTATTATCACAATAAAATCTATCTAATTAATAGACCCCTTAAATTACTTTAGATATATCACGCATATTAAATAAATAGTGAGATTTGGCTGGAGTGGGTAAGAAATTATCCTAAATATTCTTAAATAAATTATATGTGGCTAAAGTAAGAGTTTCTGCTAATGGCTTTATTTCTTCATCAAATTCTTAGAATTTAAAAGTTAGGATGGATTAAAATATCCGTCTCACTTAGGTGTCAGATGGGAATGTAAAATTTATTACATTAAATTTAGTTTAAATACGCTTTGATATATCTGCTCTACCACCTCCTGGTGGACCCATTGCTGCTATGAACTGTATATCCAAAATATATTTAAATAAATCACGTGCTGTGCGATCAAACCAACCTTCATAGTCTATCCACTAACGTAATAATTCTAAAGCAGGTTAGCTTCCAAATGTATCCTTACGTGGCATATTAAGATCATCAATGAATATCACAAGCTTTTTACCATCAGGAATCATTTTATTCTTTGATCTCTTAACTAATCTTGATTCGATCATTTCTTAAGTTTTTAATGAATTAGTTTACGATGAGAATACAATATTTTAACTAGAAAATGAATCATCTAATTCTTAAAGAATTCCATTTATCACAACAGATTTACCTGTACCTGTCAAACCTACAGCTAAAGCGAATTTTTTATTACGCAGAAGTGTATTTAATATATATCTATTTCTTATAGAATCTGTTGTTGGAACCAACATTTTGTGATAAGGTAAATTAGAAGCTGGCTTCCAAACACCAGCACCTATTTTTTCATCCCACGATGCCCATTCATTTTTATCATTATTTATAAAATAATCATAAATTGTATTAGAATGGGGAAACATAGATTCAATATCACGCATTTTGTAATCAATCATTTTTCTTCCATCCTCATCAACTGTTGCTCCTATAGACCATACAATTGCAAAAGCAAACCATTTTTCTAATAAATTCCAATATACTTCTGTCTTATTTGGGGTATTGAAATTCAGTTGTTATTCAGATTTTACAAAACAGTCCATCAAATTACACATTGATATAATTAAATTACATTCAGAGCACTGTATTAATTCTTTACATAATTTACGCTATTTAAATAAAATTGGTATCCATTTTTCTACAAATTCCCATAAATACTCTTATACTGTAGTATCACGTATTTATTCTATCCAACTCTCTAAATAAGGACGCCATCCTAATTCATTAATATCTAAATAGATCATTCCTGCCCTAGAAACTGTTGCAGGTGATGCTACTGATAAATCATTCACCTCGAATATTAAACCTACCTATTAAGGTAAGGAGATACGATCACCGTTTAATAAAGTTAATACTTTATTATCATCTAAAACAGTATTCATGCTCTCAATCCAAAATGTATCAACTGGACCATCTAATATCATCCATCTCTAATCATTTGATTCATCCTTACATAATCTACTCATCATTGATGAAAGTACACCCTCATTCCATTCCATTGTCATATTGTTTACGAATCCAAAAAGTTCATTTATTGATACGCTTTTTGGATTAAGTATTTCTAATTTTACCTTAGGATATTTATTTGGATCCTTTTCATTGAGTTTGCACATTGTTTTTTATAGGACTTTCCAACATGAACTTTTTCCTGATAAAGATTCTCCAACTAACATATTACCATGTCTAGTATTTTTAGAATCATAAAGCTGTATTATCTTGGAAACTAATTCTGGTTTAGTTTACAACTTCATTAATTTCATCTATATTTCGATCTCATCATGTAATATTTCATTGACATTTTCTGGTATATCCATATTAGGAAATAAATCATTAAAAAGTGCATTAAATAATGGAACATCTTCACCTACAAACTTAGGCATATTCATATCGCGAATAGCTCTCATTAATATGATAGTTTCTTGATTGGCCTCCTCTATTTCTAACTCCTTTTTACGATCATTATCACTTTTAACACCCCCTTAAACTTATTCCTTTTAAGTTTCCTAACTTTTTTCTCTACGAATCTATCCTGCACAAATTAAAACAGATTTTATAGCACGCAATCCGAAATCATAATGATCTTGTTTAGATAATTATTGCGTCATAAGATTATATAATGTAACCATCTTAGTAGCTAAAGGACGTCCATTTACAAAACCTTCAGATTATAGCATTATTTCACAGATTATTCCGCTATCAGGAACCATCATAGACATAGGGCGGAATAGTGATTTAAGATTATCAGGTAATTCTGAACGTCCAGCATAACCAGGATTCATTGTAATAAAAATAGCTACCTGATCATTAATTTATATGACCTCTGCTTCTAATTAAAAAGAATTCTTATCTTTATTCTTTTCGTATTCTTTTAAAGCATTCATAATTTATGACATTTACTAAGCGACAACTGATAGTACCTCAACTTCAATACGATTAAATTCATCAAAGCATCCCCAGCCACCTGTTTAAACAAGTCCACTGAACATTCTACCGATAGATTTATAATCTAAACCCTCTGAGCAATTGAAAACTAAAACAAATTTAGCCATAGTCTTACCTAAGTCTTTAACGGTCTCAGTTTTACCTGTTCCAGCTGGACCTTATGGAGCTCCTCCCTTTTTTAAAACCATTGCAGTAGTGAGTGTCATATAACATCTATCTGTTAATGCTGTAACAACCAATCTACCATTATTACCTTGATATTCATAACCATATGGAAAACTTGTATTTGTTTGATCACATTTACATTCAAATGCATCACCTTATGTTATACCGCTGAATCGTAATTATTTTAGCCATTCAAAGCTTGTTGGTGAGAAACATGTTTTAATTAAAGATTCTATGATATCTCTATTGTGAACCTCAATGGTTATTAATGCTACTAATTTTAATCGATCTACCTCACCTGTATTTTTACGAACCAATTTGGTAAGTTCATTTAGGAAATCTTTTTTCTCATCTTTTACCACACGCCAAGCACGATTCTTATCCTGCTTCTCTGAATTATAAATATTGGTAATGGCTGTAAAGCATTCACTTGACCAGTTTATTTAACTTGCAGTTATCAATAATTATCCAGGATGCTCTCGTACCCATTTTTCGACCCATCTCATCTATTCCTTTTTACGAATGCCACCTAAGGTTGATAACAACTCTTTTTTCAATGTATCTCTCATCATGCGCTCACATGCTTATAGCCATTTTTCTAATTATTATTCACAGGGTACCTTGGGTGAAAATTTAACAGATTCACCTTCAGGCGATATCATAGCAGCTACTTCAAATACATCAATTTTAGTACGACCGCTTGGTATGCTTAAAGTTAGTATATCGAATTTCTTTATTCCTTCAAAGCATTTCTTAATATGTTTATTTACCTTATAAACATCTTTTGAATTACCTAATAATTCAAAAAGATCATCATTGCTCAGGAAATAAAATCTGGGAAAATCTTTACGCTATCTTTCAAGTAATTAATATAATATTTTTTAGCTATCATCTAATTTACGACTCATATCCTGTAAATCATTCAAGAAACCTTCAATACATAATGCTCTTTTTACATTTCGATCTTCAAATATTCTATTCATATGAAATGCCAATCGCTAATGTACAGCTTAAAATTTGCTAATATCACCCACCAATTATTTTTCACTCTCTTATTGCTATGATGCAAATATACTTTCAAGATATAACCATTATCTTTAAACTTAAAGAAGCATTTCTAGAGTCTCTGATATCTGTTATAAAATATTCTCCCAAGATTCAATTATAGTTTTAAAGGAATCATAAAATAATGTTGTCTTTTAGGCGCTAAGAGTACCCATATTTTCCTCTAACACTGTAAATATTTCCTCTGCTTTCTTAATTTTATATGTTTTTTTAAATGGATCCATTTCAAGTTCCATTGATACCCATTTTTTTTCAATTTTATCCATGGCGCTCTCAATTTTGAATTCCTCACGTGCGATATCACATACTTCCCGAACAGCATCAGCATAACTGATAAGATTCATTTTAAATATATCATTAAGAGTAAATGTTTCACTCTCAGGTTCAATTAATGCTCCTAGATGTTATTTAAGTTTTTCCCAATGTCGATCTCTCATATATTTTTCACGAAGCATTTAAATTAATGGAAGAGTTTATCTAAATGAATCAATATTTGTTTTAATGAAATTAACTATTTCCCATTTCTTTGTTTCTTTTGGATACTAATTTAATTTTCTTATATATTCCTCTGCCTCCTCATCCAATTAATCATAGTTCACATCCTTGAAACATATTAAACAAAATTGTTTATATTGCTAGTCCCATTTTTCTTTAGTATTCCAAACATCCTCTAAATTTGCTATTTCTTTTTCCATAAATTCTAGTTCTGGACTGGGAACATAATTAATAGTAAATAAATCGAAACCAAATTTCATTAATTCTTCTCGCTTTCTTAAAGATTTAGCTTACTCCTTATATTCAGTCAATAAGGCAAAAGCTTTTTCATTATCCATATTATTTGCTTAATATGGAGCATTACTAGTAAATATTATACGACTATCATTAGTTTCTTTAACAAATTCATCTAATCCTTTTTATGTTTCTAAATATAGATCATTATGAACCTTTGTATTACGAATCTATATTCTATCTAACATTAAATTGAAATCCTACCAGGCTTTAACTAAACCCATACGCTTTATATTATCCTCTTCTTTTAAATTCATTGAATATTCACCTAATAATTTAAATTTATCCTCTAATGGAACAATCTTAGCCTCAACTGATGATTTATCTTCTGTTAACTTATTCCACAAATCCATATTTTTCTTTAATTGATGTAGATCTTATGGAACAGGACTTAGATTACTTTCTCCATTTTAAAATAAAGCATATAAAGAATTTAAATCTTAAAGGGCTTTATCTTCTATAGCTTTTAGTAATGCATTCTACCATAGAATCATTATATCAACAATTGTTGACTTGATTGATGTATTATCTAATATTATACAACCCTACTTTGCAGTAGTGTGAGTTGCTTACAATTCAGCACAGAAAAATTCATAATTTTCGATTTATGTTTTCAAATTAGTGACTGGATCATTTCTTGATAACATTTCTTTTGCATATTTATCCTTGAAATTTGAATTACTCCAATACCATTATGTTTTTTTCCATGGGTCACGACTTTCGCCTGTAATCAATTATTAGCATGTATTCCTTAATGAATCTAAAATTTTAGTTGTATATTTCTAAACATCTTAATCATCGGAAATTCTTTCTAGGTAATCATCCATTTTTTTTAAACCCAAATCCTCATCAAATTAAATACCTGTTTATACCTCTTATTTTTTTTATTATGCAGCAGCTAATGGATTATTCTTTTAATCCTTCTCCTTCAAAATAGCAGCCTCCTCGATCCTTTTTTTCCTTTCATCCTACATAATAAGCTCCATTCGCTTGAAATCACGCATAATTCCTGTCATAGCTGACATAGTTTAAGTAATCATCTATATCAATTATTCAGTAGATGGACGAAATTCTAATTATTAATTTTCTAGCTCAACACTCAATTTAAATATAGGAATAGGATTAATTTTATCATCACCTACTACTTTTTGTAAATCCAATAATGAATTTTTTACAGCTTTTTTAAAACTATCCTCTATTTTTGCATCAATTTATTATACATACCTAAACCATACACGCTATATCTCCAATCTATCAAATACAAATGGTTCATATGTTTCACATAATATTCTTTTAATCTCATCAAAAGCTATTTTTAATTTATTATACATATCCTTTCGATGCCTCTCCTGCTCCTCTTCAAACATCTTACAATCATATACCTTTTTTCTATCTATCTTTATCAATAACCTTTAAGCTATTTCATTACATTTTTATTCTATTCTCTCAGTATTAGTTTTGAACATCTTTAATTTCAAGAATAATTCATTACATGCTCTTCTACATTCTCGTACAAAACCATCCAATATATTTTTAGCACTCCATCTAAGTCTTGCTTAACCAGGATAAATAACTTTTTCTACCTATTCTAAATGCTATTTAAATAATTTACGCTCTGTATCATTCATATAATCAATTATATTATTAAAATCTCTAACAACCAATAATACTTATTCACGTAACACACGTAAATTTTCACGATGTATCAATGTGAAATCATCTGCATATGGTGGAATTACAACTTAAATTGTTAATAATTTTTTCCAAGCAACAACCTCATTCATTAAACGCAATATCTATCTATCAAAATTACTCTCCAAATGACCTATCTTACTCCTCAAGCTCTCTTTTTTATTTTATATATCAGGACTCTTATCATCAGGACGATATAGAACAAATCGATCTAACTTAGTCACTAGAACAGCATCCTCAAGATCCTTATTTTCCTCCTTCCATTCCTTATGTTTACTCACTACAAAAAGTCTAAATGATTAATATACCTATTCATATTTTTCCAATTATGGTTTTTTTATTGAATCATCAACAAATACCATCTTATCTATCCAGTCACGTATTTTCTCTATTCTATGTATTTAACCACGCACCCATATACATTAGCCACTATATTTTCCATGTCCAATAGGAATCTAAATTCCAGGCTTTTTCATATTATCAAATTCTTATTTTGATGCATCCAACTCTTGAGAAAACAATTACATGACATATAAAGCCTTCTTCTTAACTACCAACTTTATAGTTTCACGCTTAGCCAACTAATCAAATGCCTCAAGCATTTCTACACCTTATTAAACTGTTGCAACACTATCAAAAGCGAAGTTTATTATATTCTAATACATTACATCCAAATCTTTCACTCCATTCTTAAATGTACTAAATTCATCATGCCATTTACTCGCCTTTACATCTAATATCTTATCCTTATCAGTACCCTTAATTTTCATTAAATGCTTTCCAAAACTTTCTTTTATCTCCTCCAAGATATGCTCAATTTCCGGCCCTCGAGATCCACCAAATTAAGGAATATGAGAATCTGCTCCTTTTCTAGCAAATTACAATTGACCCTCACATATTTCAATCAATTCTGTACATCTTTATACAAAAGCATCTATCTAAGCAAAAATTGAATTTAAATTAAATTCCCATTTAGGTCCTTTTATTTATACAGCTTTTTTATTTATAACCTAAGCAGTTTTATCATATATTTTCTTCCACTTTTTACCACATTCAATACTATCACGAAGATCCTACATACATTTTTCTACATCACCATCTAACATATCATCTATATTTATACTCTATTTGCATCTTTTTATAATCTCATTAGATATTTTATGCAACAAACCAGAAATACGCTCTTATGTATTATAATGCTTTGAAAATTCCCAAATCAATCTTACACGATATAGTAAACTAGGTAACAAATCTGGTATTTCACGAGGTGAGGCACTTTCTAATTATTTACACGGTTCATATAAATTCCTTAAGAACTCCAAATTATTTTCAGCCTACACTGATCCAATTTTAATGTTTTCCGTTACATCTTCAAATGATTTGACATATTAAGAATCTACATTTGTTAATATTTGAATGATTCTTTTTAATTCAGGTTTATCCAATTACTGATGGATATGGGATAAATTACTCTTTCTACTTCTCCAATAAGCTATTTCATCTAAAGGTCCAGCATTTTCATTATCCTACTACGAATCTTAATTATTTACTATATCCTTAATCTATCGGTACCAGTGTAGAAGTGTAGCCTCTAATCTTTAAAGTAGATCCTTATCATGAGATGCTTAATTAATATTTGATAGATCCTCATTAGGTATATATAACTCAGTAAATCCTTCCTATTAATGAGAATATTCTGTAAGAGTTGCCATAAATCTATGTAATTATGATAGGAATTCTTTTTTAACATTCTCTGGCCATGATGTATCACTCATAAATTATGGAATGAATTAGATATTCATTTATTTTAATAGTATTTTTAAATAATTAGATTATATTAATCCCTCCATTACATATTCAGATACATTCAACTAAGATATAACCTCACCATTTGGGATTTCAGATTTTATAAAATAAGCGAAATCCTAATCATATGAATTCTCATTAAGTTATGGAGGGTCCACCTCACTCATTCTCAATCCATTTTCATCAATCCAAACAAATAATTTAGTAATTCTAATTAAATATTATATATTATAATTATAATATAATCAATTTACTCTTTTGAAGTCATAAATTTATTTGCAATAGGCGAATGTATATCATGCTACCACATAGTTTCTTCAAAACTATCCAGATATTCAGTAATTCTTTGTGAAATAAATATTATCCCATCTAATTTATTATATTATTATTTTCTAATCATTTAAAAATTTTACAATCATTTCCCATAATTTAGAGATCTAAACCCAATAAAATCGTACTCTTGCGCATAGGACTCTTGTTTGATTGCCTCTTCTTCGATTTAACTTTTCGTGTCCGCTAGACATCATCAGGATTTTCACCCCGATTACTAGCCTCTTTTCTTAATTCATTATATTCCTCCTCCGTGATTTCCTCCTCCTCTGATTGAAACGAATCTAAATTAATCATTTAGAATTAGTTAATATAATATTCAAAACCATCCTTTGGAGATTCAATACTCTCTAACTCCTCATTCTCTTAAATCAATTTTTCACTCATCAATCTTTTTTTTTAAAAAAAATAATAAATTAAATATTTAGAAATTATTTATATTTTTTATAAATACATATCAAATAAATTTTCAAATAAGCTAAAACAGTTTTATATTTATAAAATTTATTATACTATTCAATTAATTATTTTATTATCATTATTATTATTTTTATTATTATTATTATTTAGGCATTATTATTATTTAAGAATTATTATTATTGTTAATATTATTATTATATTCATTAATTTAATACTTATTTATTTAAAAAATAAATGATTATAAACACAGTAAAATTCTTTATTGTAATTATTATTCATATGATGTCAATTGCAAAAACTAATATGACTACTATATTTCTCATTTCAAATTAATAGTATTTAGTTCCGCTATAAGAATTATTTGACGGTATTTTTCCGATTAGCACTAGATTTTTGGATGAAACTAATGATGAGGGTTTTTAACTTAGTTCGTGGGCAACCTAATTAGATAAAAATTCGCAATTAGCCCCCAATTACAATAGTAAATTTCATTCAAATTATAAGTTTATTCTGATTTTCAATTACATTTTTAAAATAATTAAAAACAGGTTCAAATTAAATTGCTGTAGCCTAATAATATATAAAAGGAAATTTCAATACCCCAAATGGAAAATATGCTTATTTGATTAAAGAGGAA
>Ga0102912_1000033_pt1 | contig 17012 bp, 8 predicted proteins | sample Colrivmeta1560A3_FD_78499 | JGI IMG/M metagenome (GOLD analysis project Ga0102912, IMG submission 78499) | Estuarine microbial communities from the Columbia River estuary - metaG 1560A-3 | ecosystem: Environmental > Aquatic > Marine > Intertidal zone > Estuary | place: USA: Columbia River Estuary...
TCTGTAATTAATTGTATCTCCTTTTATATAATTTTTTTTATCATATAATTTTTTTTTGATAAAAAAAATTTATTAGTATAATATATAATTTACTGAGAAGGGAATATAAGTTACGTTATTTTATAAATTCTTTTCACTTTCCCCATAATATAAGAGAAGTAAATTCAAATTCAAAACGAAATATCTCAAATTATAATCTTTTATCCCTCTGAAAATTTCTGTGGCTGGTTTTACTTTACGGAAATAATCACCAATGATTTGATATTAATTTATACCAATGGGATTATTATTGAATCGATCATTATTTTATTAATTTGTTAGATTTTAATTATCATCCATATCTACATAAAATATTTATAATGATAAATCCATTTCTGCCTTCTCCAAATGGTTTTTTTTTCGGGACATTTAATTTTTTGTGAATTAATAATATTAAGTTATAGATTGAAAAATATATATTAAGAGGATATCTATCTTTCTAGTTTAATTAATTTTTTAATTATTTTATATACGTTGAAAAGTATAAACATACAAAAAATAATCATAATAGGTAAACTTATAGAAAATTTAGTTCTTGTTAAAATGAGTGAAATTTAAACTAATGAATTGAAAATTGAATCAAGTTTGAAGTAACTTCTGTAATAGGTTATTTAGTATGATTTAAATAATTTGATTTTGTAATTAAATAGATATTACAGTATCTGGAGGGTTTTCTTGAATCTTAAAGTGATATACATAGTATTGAAAGTAAGCTTTAAGATTATGATGATATGCCTGATTTGATATAAATAATATAAAGCATTTTTGGGAAGTTAGTTGAAAAGATTAATAAGCGAATTTACGGGAATCATGCATTGAAAAATAACAATACAATCAATCATAGCTTAAATATATTTAGCATTGATGAAAGCGATAGAAAACTAAATGAATATTAACGATTAGAGCTTACGATATAAAAACATGAAGCAGAAATTCGTAAACGAATAAGTAATGAAAATCAAATGCGATTGATGATTGAATAGCTACAATCAGAATTAGATGAATCAGAGGATACAAGAACAGAATTCATAGCAGAAACATCTAAAATTATTAAAGTATAGTTTTTTATATTTTTTTTGTTTTTTAATAATAGAAAATATAAAAATAATTCAGGGAATAAAGAAAGAAAACGCCGTTTTATGCGAATAGCTAAAACTTACCAACCTAGAAAATGCTAAATTGTAAAAATAGATTTAATAAACCCTAAACATCAATTAAAATCAATCCTAATTTGAAAATAAACATTAATAAATTTATGAAATGGTTGAGCGAATGGAGAATTTTATTGTTTTATTAAAAGTATCTTATATTTATCATTAAACAAAAAAAAAAATATACAAAGAATTTTAAAAAAGAAAATTCTAACCTATCGAGTCAACTTAAATTCTTTAATATTGAGAACTCCAAATTATTAAAAAAGATATCAATCATATCCAGCGCCTATCAGGAGTACGAGTCCAGATTTAAATAAATTCCTGAAATGATTTAATAGGTAGAACATCTTTTAGAATTCCTCAGAGTGCAATAAAAAACTCATTCAATAAATAAAGAAATTATATCCAATAATAAATTTCGTAACGATTTAAAGGTTATATCTACATACGCAATAGGAAAAGAACGTATACATACATTATATTATTAATATTTGATTTTATATAATCCATTAAAAGATAATGAACCATAAAAAATCAATCAAAGCACAGATAATCAAGCTACTTCCCTTTTATCAACCAAAATAGGAGGTGCTTTAATTAACTCTGGCTCGTCTCCCATTAAGCAGTCAAGGAAATCTTACGGAGCAAATTCATAAAAAAATAGAATATCCAGACCAGTTAGCGAGTCGTTTTATGCTAAGGATAATAGATTGAATCGCTAAAAAGGCCGAGGTATATCAATGGATATAAAGTATGATGCTCTGAAACTATTAGAATAAGGGTATAATTGAATATTTATATTTATATAAACCAACAATAAAGTATCAACAAAAGCTATAGCCTAGGCGTAACAAAACACAATTCTCAGGAAATTAATATAATGAATGACTTGATGGTTAAAAACTAAAACAAAAAAGCTTCGTATCAGCCACTACTATAGCTGCTAAGCAATAATCCAAAGAATAATTGCCTAACTGATAGGTCTCAAATGAAAAACTAAAAAATATAAGAATGGAAAAATAATATGCTAAAATAGAAAAAATAATCAAAATGATTTTATAAATATATTTATATTTTGTTTAAATATTCCTCTAAATTGATTTTTTTTCTCTTTTTTCTCACTCTTTTTAAAATGGAAATTACCGTGATCTTATTACTACTAATCCTAGCTCTATATTATATAAAAATATTGAAAAATTAAATTAGGCGCCATTAAAATCATTAAGATTAGTTAAATTAATAAATTCAATTTATGGTTAAACAATAAGAAGAAGATAAAACTTATAATGATAGCATATCGATTGAAAAGTAAAGTTTGGTGCAATAAATTCATTGTGAAAAAAGAAGTAATATGAAACTATTACAAGAAATTAAAACCCTTTATTCAACCTAAGAGGGCCTTATTTCCAACTAAGAGAAATAAAGATAAAGATACAAATTAGATACCCATATAATTATACAATATTACAAGAAAGAAATAAATGACCAAACATTAAAAAATAAAAAAATAATTTAACATCTACAATATAATCATAAGAATTAAATACTAGAACTAATATCCAAAAATTAATGTCTAGAATAAGATTTATAAGACTAGAAAATATAATACGATAACATAATATAAATTGAACAAAAGACCAATTAAAGACTTATTTAAATCGAAAAGTAATACAATCAAAAACTAGTTGAAGCCTTAAACGAACAAATAAAGTAAAACCAAGTCTTGATACTACAAAAAAATAATACCAATAGATATAGATGAATAAGTTATACTTATTTATAAATTAAAATCTCGTTCAATATACTGTTTTTCTTAATAAATAGAATTTAATAACTTATTTTCATCAGTATATTTTATTATTTACGTGTTTTGTTGAAAAATAATTACTTAATAACATCGTTTTAAAAATAAATAATATGATTTTTTATAATTTTCAACTTAGATCTATAGAAATCTTATCAGTATAAATTAATGCTAATGATAAATCATAAATAATAATAGCAAGGTTTTTTCACAAACAATCTAAATTTTTTAATGCTTCAGAATTAGATTAAATCTGTAAAAAATGTATTCAAGGACCAATAAGACTGTGAAAAAAAGTCTAAGATTAATTTCAGCGAAAATTATCTAAACAGTCTGTATCAACAGTAAAATTTTAGAAGAATCTACTTAACTCATATAGAAAGGTGAATAATAAAATTCCTGATTTTATATGTAAATTAATAATTTTTACGTTGTTTATTTTTTTTAAGTCTCATAGAAGTTTTAATTTCTATGACTTTTAATAAATATCTATTTAAAAGTCTCGAAGAAGTTAACAACCTGGTTGAGATTTTCGAATAAAGGTGGGATATGTAAAATTGTATTATTTGTATAAGTAAATAAAATAGGATAAAATTTATATCAAATATAATATTGTATTGGTAAATTTTTTTTTTAATTTTGTCCACAAAAAATTAATTGAAAAAATACAATACTGATCATATAAAACCTAATAAATATTTAGAGTTCTAGTTTAAAGTAAAGTGACATGATTGATTACAATTGATGAGACACATTCTTTATGTTTATAAAGATATAAATAATTTAAAATCTATTAAAAAAATTTTGAATTAAATTTAATTATTATAATTTTATATGCAATAAGCAATTGTAGTGGGAGGGACGGCGCTAGTCGCGGCGGTTACTACTGGCGTTGGGATATTGTTATCATAAAATTCGGAAAACAAGAAACTAAAGAGTTAAGTAGAGGAACTAAAAGAATAATTAGATTTAAATAAAGAAGTTACTGTCTCTTCATTTAAGTCTTAAACTAACTTGGAACTACCTCAACTTAATGAAAATTTAAAAAAATTTTAGGATAGGTTAAAGAGATTATAACACTAAAAAGTTTAAATGGAAGATTTTTTGAAAAATAATAATATTGAAGATGACGAAAGAGAGAAATTAAAAAAAAAACTCGAAAATGATATTATAAGCCAGATTTAAACATATACATACAGAATTGAGTAATTATAGGAATAGATAAATTTAAAATAATAGAAATCAGTTCTAGTTGAAGAGCAAAGACGTTAAAATTAAGGAAGGTGAAATAAATAATTTTAAAAAAATTATCTATATGTTAGGATTATATATTAATGACTAAAATATATATTAAATGTCTGTATATTTTATTATATTTTTTTTATTATAATAATTTGAATAATAATTTGTTATATTCTAACGGATCAAAATATATGAGTAGATAAAAGACGAAGAATCAGATTTATTAATTTGATAGTGATTCAGAATATGAATCTCAGCATGATAAGTAATAATAAATGAAGCATAGATCAAAATAGTAATCGATAACAATAAAAGATTTGTGTCCCGAGGATAAGGCTAAGATTGGATAATTGATAAAAAAATTGGCTGATGAGAAGAGTGAAAAAGAAAAGCTATCAAAAATGTAGATTTATATTTAATTTTAAATATAGGTTGGATGAAAATAAGAATTAATATGAGGAGCGTTTAAGATTGGCAGTTGAGTAATAATAGCAGAGTAAAATTGATTCCTAAGTTTCTATGAGCTCTAGTTAAAAATAGATATCGATCAATAGATCTCCTTTATAAGTTTCAAATAAATCGACTAAGAATGAAAAAGATGAAAAGGAAAAATTGTTAAGGAGTTAAATATAATAAATCGATTAAGAGATATAGGTTTTTGTCATATCTTTAATTATTTTTGTATTAGGGATTGATGCAGTTTGATTAAAAGAATAATTCAAATATTTCTTAATAAATGTAAAGCCCTAATTTTAAAACTTTGACAAATATTGAAGGGAATTCAATTATTTAAAGCACTTAGGATATAAAAAATGAACATATATAAAATATATTTAAATCTAACTTTAATATTGAGCCCTCTCCATCATTTTTATATAGCAGAAAGGGTGAAAATGAATCAACTATCTCAAATAATAATATTATCAATGATAGATTGTTTTAGACTGATCAAAATTAAAAATGTACACCACCTATTAAAAAATTGATTCCTAGATATGTAACACTTTAGAACGATTAATTTGAATAAACTTCATAAACGATATAAAGCGATTAAAATATAAAAATACTAACTCCGATTAAGCCATCATCGTCTTGTTAATAAAATAAATCATCGAAATCTAAGAAAAAAGAAATGCTAATGAAGAAAATCTAAGAATTTGAGCGGATAATTGAGCGTATGAATTTTTCCAAAAGCCAAGATATAGATTCTGTAATCTAATAAAATATAATTTTTGATTATAATAGAGTCATTATGAATCAAATAGAAGTTCAGTATAGGACATGTATTCTAAATTGATTCATCTCGAGGAAGAGCTGAAAAGATTAAATAAAGGTAATGGGTAACAAAAAGAAAACGGGTTTCAAAATATGAGTAATTGCCATGATTCTAGGCAGACGACTCAAAAATAAAACGAGGATGATTTAGTCATAGAGCTTCTAAACAACTCATTCACTAATTATTTTACCAAAGATAAGATAATCCTATAACAAACATAGAATCAAGATAATATAGCGTGCGATCAATCCTCAATCTACGGTTAATCCTTTTTAGTTCTTGTCGATAACATCGAATTAACTGAAAGAAAAAAAAATTAGGAGATATAAATTCTATCTACACTTCCAAAAATTTAATCTACAACCACAAAACCCAACGAATTCCAGGATTACAATAGAAATGTCCTCAATAAATATGACGGCCTTATCTAGGAGCTAAAATATGAATTCGACAGCGTATTCTGAGAGTTAATTTAAATATATAAATATATATATATATATTTCTAATATTAAGATAAAATAAGTAATGATTCATTATATCAATATAGAATCCAAATGATCTAATTCTTGTCTCATTTTCTTTTTTTTCAAAAATATCCTCTGCATTTTCTGAATAAATTGTAAATTCTTCTCAACTTAACCTAGATGTTTAACTTTTGTTTGAATATATTAATTATTCTATTTGAAAACAAACCTTATTAATTCTAATTTGACCTCATTTCTGTTAATTTCTTGGCTTTGATTTTTTCTAGCTAATTATTCTTTTCATATACGTTTTTTCTTATATTCAATATATAATTTGCCACTTTCAATCTATCGGCATTATTTTTTATTATATTCATTTCTTAATTAGATGGTACTTTCTATAGAGTCTAAACTTATTAGGTAAATATAGATGTAGATTATTATTTACTCAATCTGGGATGTAAATATTTGCTCATTTTTCTCGAAGTCATTTCTCCACTCAAAATGTGCTACTTAGCAGATTAATATTCATCATATTCTTAAATTATCAAGTTTTTATATTCTTCTTTAGATAATTAACTTTATGAAATTTTTGTAGAATTTTTGGATTATTCTATTTTTCAATTTTTTTTACAATATCATTAGAGTTAAAATTGAATATTTACTAACATTAATTATAATTAAGCTTCGAATGCGATGAAGATTGAAGCTTATCATAGTTCTAGTAAGATTGTTTAATAAATACATGATCAAAAGTTCCTACATTTTACGATAATTTGGGTAGGACATAACTAGGTGGTATGTGGATTGATGGTTTATTCAAATTATTTCTTTAATTCATTTTAATTTTATAATATTATTTTATTTATATTTGAAATTATATATATATATATATATATAATTTTATTGAAGGAGATTTTTTACTTTTTTTTAAATTATTTAAAAAATTTGATTAAAAATGAAGAAATAAATAAATAAATATTCGGAATTTTTTTGACCTTTATATATTTAATGATTATGATTATCATTCTAATAATTTATTTAATCAATATCCAGCATCGGCAAGATATTTGGCCAAATCGATGACTCTCTTATTAACTTCTCCTGGGTTTTAGGCGACTCCGTTGTCCATGTTGATTTAAGTTGAGAATGTTCCAACAACAACAGCACTCTTGGTCTTGGCAATACAAGCTCCACCCTAATTCTTCTTTAAAAACCATGTACCACTTTCAGCATCGAAATTAACTGTGTAATACTTCTAGTTGTTGATTCTGAAACCAGCTTTGTGAGTTGAAATACCATTAGAGTTTAAGGCTTTATTTTGTTTTATAAAAAAATAAATTAAATATATATATTAAATACTTTTAACGAATTCAGCTTATTCGTTGTATTATACATCACTTGTTTTATTTGGGTCGTTTGGGTCTGGAACTGGGGTGTTGTATGTTTAAAGAGCAGAAACTCCTATAATAATAAATAAGAAAATAAATTAATAAAAAAATAAATAAATAATTAAATAAGATAATATTTACCGAAGTTAGAAGTCCAAATATTTCCGTCTTAACCGATCAAAGCGGCATATTCACAAACTTTACCAGAAAGTAAGTTATCTACGTATGCGTCCCAACCTGACATTTTTTCTTTAAAATTTATAAAATATCTTTTTTTTTATTTATTTAATAAATTAAATATCTTTTTTTTATTTCCAAGCTAAATAATTAATAAATAAAAGCAGAGACGTCATCTTTGAATTAAATTTATTTGCATAAATATTTATGTGTATTTTAATATATTAAATGAAGCATTAGAATTTATATTATTTATAATTATTATTATTATTATTATTATTATTATTATTATTATTATTATTATTATAAATAAAATAAAACAAAATCAAACAATCTTTTGTATTTTATAAATACATACCATGAAATTGATATCGACATAGATATTGATAATAGGTGTACTATTATGTGTTTTTATAAATAAAATAAAAAATGAGTAAAAAATAGGTGAATAAAATGTTAAAGAATTAATGAGGAATAGAGAAATAGACGATAAAGAGAGGGAATAAAAGAAGAATAAATAATATAGAGAGAAATATGAGATCAATTAATAGGAAATATTAACACAAATTAAAATCGAGGATTAATATTTTATAGGTAAAGGATCACAGTAGGAGAAATAGGATCAAATATAATAAGAGTAAGAAAATATAGAGATTGATGAAAAAGCGAGTGTTTTAATGAATAATCAATACAATAGAGAAGTAATAGGGATAAGTTAGATGGAAGAATTAGCAGAAATTAAAATAGTAGATTTATATTATACTGATGAGGGATCGAAGTAGGAGAAATAGGGATAAAATAAAGAAGGCTTATTAGAATCGATTGCTGGTACAATTTTTGATGCAATTATCTAAATCATAATATAATTATTATGATTTGTTAATTTTTTTATAGTAATCTTTGAATGACTTCATAATTTTAATCAAATTTTAATTAAAAAAATAAATGCATTTACTCCTTTCATATTAAATTTGTTAAAACAGTTAATATTTAATTTAAAATCATTTTTAAAGTTGAAATATTTGTCTTTTTATTTAGTTGATAAAATAAATACAGTTTGAAACGAAAAAAATATGAAATTTTTTTCATAAGGCCTTAATTTATTTATCCTACACCGCACATATTTTATCAAATTTTCTTAAAATATGAATAGCAAAAAAATTTTCTTTTTCAAAATTAATATTTTAATAACGGGGTAATATTTTTCTTAAGAATAAAAAAGGCTTTTCATATTAAAAATATTATCTAAAGCCTTTCTAAAATATCTAGTCTACGCCTTAACGTAGATTTAAAACTCATTTAATCAAAAAAATGAAGCGTAATAAAATATATTGATATATTTAAGAAATTTAGATCTATAATTTATAAAGCTGATTATGATATTTTCATAAGTTTATAGTTCAATCAGATCTCATAGATTTATTTTAATATAAATCTATAAATACAGATAATACAAATTATCTGTTATCATAATATTATATTATATGATAAGTAATATCTTATCCAATTTAGTCTTAATATTATAAATTTTTCATGCAATACCTATGTTTAATTAAATCTATATTGATATAATTGTTAAATAAATTTTATTATGTTATTTTTTATATAAATAATTTCATTTAAAAAATAATTTATTTAATATTTAATTTAATAATTATTTCAAAAAATTTTGGTATAGATAATTTTTTTTCTTTTTTTTTAAATACTTGTGAGATTGCCACAGCCCTTAATCTACTTATGATTATGCGACTGTCCATCTCGCACGTAAATTAAGTGACTTTTAGGAAACAAGTTTTGATAAATGATGAAAAACTTGTGCCGTTAAAATTCAAACAATCCATATATCGATATATATATATATATATATTTTTTTTTCCTTTTGAACAATCATTATTAAGTGAATAAAATAAAAAAGAATATAATTTCATCGTTATTAAATTTATTGATTTTAAAATATTTACGAAAAAATATATAAAAAGGATTATTTAAATATTTTTAAAAAAAATTATTTTTTCTTATATATTTCATTCTGTTTAATAGGTTTGATGGGATTGGGATGATGCTTAAATAAATTAATTGAACATGGTTAATGCATTGGCTCTTTGATCCTATGGAACCATCTTTATATTTTAAATTTTTAAAAAAATATTTTTCATACATGACCTGCCGCTCTGATTACATTTAATGTCAGTATATCGTACTCAATAGTCCATCCAGCTACTTTCTTATCACCATCTGCCCAAGGAGTCCAACCTATGTTTAAAATAAAAAAATTTTAAATAAAAACTAAGTTTTTTATACCTGAGAGCTACTTCAAATTCATCAATTTCAATGTGTCCAATGTTTCTTGTATACTTACAGCTGCGTCCTAATCGCCTGAATAAATTAAGATTCTTACACTAGCCTTGTTTAATAAAGGAAGAATCCAATAGCTGCCTTTTGGATTGCTATTATAGTTTTCGCCAACAGTTTCGCTGCAAGTTTCGTAAACTATGTTTGAATTTACATGCATGGCCTATTTAACATCATCTTAATTAAAATAGTTGTTTGTAGGTCCGAAGTCTAGGCAAGGGGCATCTACGTTTGGTTTACCAAGATTGTTTAGGGATCCTTTCAACCATGGGGTGTAAGGGAACCGGAATTTTTTGTTTGAGACTTTAAATTCATCGATTGTGGAATCATCCCAGCAGTAGCTATAAATGCCATATGGATTTACGGAGGCAAGAATTAGATCAGATTTAGCTTGTGCTTCTTTGCATAAAACTGAATTTGGATCTATAGCGCATTGATGGGTTAATATAAATTTGGTTGCTGGATCATAAAAATTTCTATTTATTATGTACCTATTAGATGAATCTTCTCTTACATCAAAATTTAGGACACCATTTCCTATTAATATACCTTCAAGATTTATAATATCTGATATTTAGGCAAAGGCGTTACCCTTAACAACTTCATAAGCAGTGTATGGTACATACATTCCTGCGTATGATTCACCGGCAATATAAAAATCTCTACCTTTATAATCTGAAAATGCCCTAAACCATTATAATAGGGCCAGATAATTATCCTAACCAGTTAATTCATCAGTGTGGGTGTAATTTGCGATATTATTTTCTGAGAATCCTACACCACTTGGTGATTCAAAAAAGAGTAAATTTGCCTTAAGATTCCAGCTATAGGGATTTGATTGAAATTGTGTATCACCAGATAATTTTACAAATGGCCCTAATTCTTACATCATACCGATAAGAGAGGAGCATCCTGGTCCACCATTTAACCATAAAACAACCGGATCGGTTTATGGATTATTTTAACTTGTCATAAAAACATAATGTATATTTCTTTTTATTAAATTATATAGAATGATGGATTATTATATTTGAGAGTATAATTTTAATAAAATACCTATCAACAGTCAATTAAATAAGACCTGAGAATGTATTAAATTTATACCCTGGCCATTAAGGAAACGTCATCAAATCTAATGAAGGGTTTTAAGATAATGCAAGAATAGCATATCCTATTATTAACAATAAATTCTTCATAAAATTTTTTATTTATTAAAAATAATTGCAATATTATCAAAATTAATTTTTTTATGATGGGTTTTAAGAATAAATTGAATTATTCTAAATCTATCTTTTTAGTAAAAAAATTTGCCGATTGTTATGCTTATGATTTATTTTATTTACTCTCTCTACCATTCTATTTAGATTATTTGGATAAAAAGTACAATAAAATTTCACAATGTTGAAAAATACTTTTTTTAATAATATTATAACGATGATATTATTTAAAATAGAATTATATAATTGTTTTTATTTTTGTTATTTAATAATATTATTATTTTTGAAAATATTTTATGAAGGATATTTTAGTTTTTTGCTTACTAAATTTGGTTTATACTATATAGATTATTAATAGAGGTGATGATGCTGATAGAATATTCGACACAAGGGGTATCAGAATGGATATTCATGATGGAAATATTGTATAGTGGGACCATTTGAATGATGGGGTTTATTACTGGTATGGAATGTCATATACTGAATGTTCTATGAAAAAAAGCCTTATTCCCCCACGAGATTGTGGTGGAATATATTAAAGTTTTGATTAGGAGGCTTGTGGATTTCGTTCTGACCACTAAATTTCAGTTTATACCTCTAAGGATCTTAAGTATTGGACTTATTAGGGTTAGATTTTATATATTGATGATAGACCTAGTGGAATTTATTTTAGGCCTAAAGTAATTTATAATAAAAAGAATAATAATTATGTTCTTTGGGTAAACTATCTAGCTCAACCAAGTTAAAATTGTATTAAATGTAGAATATTTGGTTACTCACCATTGATGGCTTATCCTAATGCCACATACGTGGTAGCCATATCCGAAACACCATTAGGGCCATTTAAAAATCCAAGGGCTCTTCCTTCAGGTGATGGTGGAATTACATAAAAAGGTGGAGCTGATTTTGATATACTTGTTTACGGAGATGAAGCTTTTATCGCATATGGAGCATGGGGAAATTCCGTATTCGGTGATCATCAAATAAGAATCGAGCGCTTAAATGCTGATTATACTGATTCTACAGGAATAGCTACACAACCGCTCACTCCTCCTAGCAACGAGGCGCCAATTTTATTCGGGCCATATTAAGGATGGTTCTATCTTATATTTGGGCATACTTGTTGCTTCTGCTAAGGAGGTAGCGGTGCTAATATATATTATGCACGTCATCCGATGGGTCCTTGGAATGATATGAAATTAAATATAAACCCCAAGAATCAATAAGGCGAGTACAAGATTAAGGGACAGAATAGCTTTGTAATAAAGGTAGACAAAAATAACCAATAAAACACGAATCATCTAATCACCGATGAATAAACAACCTAATATATATTCGTAAGCGATCGATGGGTTTCAGCGCCTGACGGTTTGAAGGCACACGATTTCCAGCATTGGGAACCATTAATATTTGAGAATACATCTAATACAAATTATGCACCAAGAATCAGAGAACTTGAAAACCTTATTAAATTTTCTATATGATATAGAATAATTATTGATTTTTAAAATTAATCATTTGTCACGAATCATTGTGTTTGAATCGAAGGTTATTTTGGGGTGTTAATAAATTGATTGAACATGGTTAATGCATTGGCTCTTTGATCCTATGGAACCATCTTTATATTTTAAAATTTTAAAAAAATATTTTTCATACATGACCTGCCGCTCTGATTACATTTAATGTCAATATATCATACTCAATAGTCCATCCAGCTACTTTCTTATCCCCATCTGCCCAAGGAGTCCAACCTTTGTTTAAATAAAAAAATTTTAAATAAAAATTAAGATATTTATACCTGAGAGCTACTTCAAATTCATCAATTTCAATGTGTCCAATGTTTCTTATAAGCTCACAACTGCGTCTTAATCGCCTGAATAAATCAAGATTTTAACCCCTGACTTATATAACAAAGGAAGAATCCAGTAACTACCAGCGTAATTTCTTGAATAATTACCGTATACGTATGAACTACAGCTTTCATAAATAACGCTTGTATTTACATTTAGTGCTTTCTTAACTTATTCTAAATTGAAATAGTTGTTACCCGGTCCGAAATCTGTACATGGTGCAGATAAATGATTCGGATTAACTTAATCATGTCCATAAAATTCGAACCATGGAGTATAGGGAAATCTAGATAGGTTCTGTTAAACCTTAAATTCATCGATTGTAGAATCATCATAGCAGTACCCATATATAGAATATGGATTAATGTTAGATAGAATTTTATTTACATTAGATAAAGCCTCATTACATATTACAGAATCAGGTGAAATCACACAATTATGGGCAATCTAAAATTTTGTTATCGGGTCAAACATATTTCGATTCATAAAATATTATCTTTACGCATCTTATCTTACAGCAAAATTCAATACACCATTTCCAATCAATATTCCTTTTAGATTAATTATATCCACCTAATCTGCATTTTCATTACCCCTAACAATCGCATTAGCCGTATAAGGTATATACATTCCAGCATAGGATTCACCGGCGATGAAAAAATTTCTTCCTAAAAATTATGAGAATGCACGAAACCATAATAAAAGTGCAAGATAGTTATCAGAACCAGCAAACTCATCGGTAAACTTATAATTTGGGATTTTATTTTCCGAGAATCCAACACCGCTTGGTGATTCAAAGAAAAGCAAATTTGCATTTGAATTCCAGCTATAGGGATTTTAATTAAATTGACTATCGCCAGACATCTTAACAAATGGACCAATCTCTTAAATCATTCCAATTAATGATGAACATCCTGGTCCACCATTTAACCATAATACAACAGGATCTATTTGTGGATCATTTTAACTCTCCATAAAAATATAATGAATGTTTCTAATGAAAGTTATAAATAAAATAATTTTATTATATTACCTATCTGATGATAATTAAATAAGACCTGAGTAGGTTATAAAATTATATTGAGGCCATAGAGGAAATTTCATTTAATCCTCTTAAGGATTCTAGCAATTTATCAGTAGAGCATATCCTAAAATAGCTATATAAATATATTAAAAGCTCATTATAAATTTTTGTATAATTTTTATAAATTATAAATTTGAAAAAATTATCTATTAGTAAGCTGATTCAGTAATTAGCATATTTTAAATAATAAATTAAATAACAATAGATTTAATATTCATATTGTTTTGTACATCATATAACTGTGTTTTTTTTTTATAAAAAAAATTTATATCAGTATATATGAATCAAAATTAGATTAACAATGTTCAATAAAAAGAAACAATCAATAATATCAATTATAATTTTTCCGTGAGGAGGCTTAAGAAAGATAATGTTGACATAAACAATCCAGAGGACTTGGAGGTTTATATGATGAAATTTAAGTGAAATAATATTTTTTTTGAAAAAAAATAAGTTAATAATACATGTTTTGTAAAATGAAAAGAGCAGATCAAAGTTAGAATTGGATTTTCTTAGAATGGCTTTTAAGGATTTAAAATTCTTTTCAGAAAAGGCTTAAGAATTTTCTTCACATGCTCTACTTAATATATACTAATCGCTCTCTTATTTTTTTATGCCAAAATAATCTATTTTATTTCACTATGGGGAATAGGGTGATACCTATTTTATTATATTGAAGGGTTCTGTTTCAATTATGATACCAAACTAACAATACAAATAGAAGTACAAGAGAGGAAAAATTACTTTAGAATCAGCTTAATAGGAATTCTATATGAAGAAAGAAAAGTTTATCTAAAACTTCAACATCACCAAATATAAATATCAAAACAAAATAAGAAAATCAATTTTAATGATATAATCAAAAAAATAAGAAGAATAACAATTCAATATGGAGATCGACCTAGCTCATGAATTATTTTCCCCTGCTAAAGGTGATAACTCTACCTCATAGCTTCCAAAAATTAAAGGAAAAAATTAACCAATTCAGAATAATCATGAATAAATTCAAACAGCAAATTTCGGAGACGATCAATGTTTTATAATAATTTATAAATTTATTAAAAACATATATATATAGACAAGGATATGAATTAATAAATTGTTAGTTAAACTATAAAGGCTTTTGCTCCAGTTGAGTATGGAAAATCAAGCCCAAAAAAATCGAAATAGATTGAAGATCTCAATGAATTGGAGGCTTAGGCATTTTTGGAGGAAGTTTTCCCATGTTTTGAATAAGCAAGAGTGCTAACCAGAGGCGAGGCATTTGGTGAAATTGCTCTGGTTACCAATGAGAAGAGAACTGCTACTGTATATGTACGTGAAAATACTGAGTTCGCCGCAATTTCCAGAATTAAATTTATAACAATTATCAAAGAGATAAGGGATAATATAAGAGAGAAAAAAATTTATGAATTGAAACATTTTAAAGTAACAATTATATTTTTTTTTCGGAAAAAAAATATTATCATTTTAGGCGTTCAAGCATCTAAGTCATTCATAAATGCAAGATGTTTTGCGAATAATACAGATAAAAAGCTTCCATCTACACGAAATAATATATAAGGAGCAAAGCGAATCTGATAGTGTGTACTTTATTGAGAAGGGCGCTGTTGAATTAAGTTGTTTATACAAAGAAGATTCAAAAAGTAAATCGATGAAAAATAATTATTAGATTAGGATTTTCTAGCGAATTAATATAGTTAATATCAAATAAGAGTGCAAAAGTGAAATAATAAGAAGGTCGAGTTAGAGTGGCTTATTTAACATCATTGCATGTATTTGGATGGGAAGAAATTCTTAGCCAATAGCCAAGAAAATATCAGGCTCAGGCGGTTGAGAATACTGAAGTCTTCATTTTGCCTAAATCTGTATTATATATATATATATAAAGATTCTCTGAGTAATTTTAAGAATTTCTCGTCGAAAATTAAAGCTTTTTCGAGCATTTTATTTAGAAGGGTGAGGTGCTTTCATAGCATCGCTAAGAACTAGCAAATAATTCATTAAAATAGAAATAATCAATTGATGTAAAATAGGACAAGGTTCTTGCGGTTCTACTAAGAAACAGCGAATAGAAAAAAGTTAAATAATAAGTAAAATAACCTAGCGAATAGAGGACCAAGATATTTTCGGAGGGGTTTCATGAATAATTTATTAGATTATCTCATGTACAGGACTTAAATAAATTTAAGTAGAAGATTGTTCATCGAAATAATAATTTTAAGCAGATTCTCTAAAAGGATAAAAAATTATCCCTTATTTATAATCCTATGTTTTAAATGGATTAATAAAAAATCCTAAATATGAAATTGTCTGGTATGATAATTTTTTTTTATAAAAGTATAATAATGTATGAATATATAGAAATCCGTAAAAAATATTCCATCAAGAGAGGCGACGATATAATCTACTCATAGGTACCCAATTACATATATTCAGAAAATAATACATAAGATTTAACCCAACTATAATAAAGTAGATTGACCCGACAATAAAAGAGTCTTCATCAACTTTTAGAGCATAAAAAAAATGTTAAATATATATAAACAGAAACAGATGAAAATGAAAATGGTTGCCTATCAATTAACACACTTGTGAGCACCAAATAAATTCCAGTATCTTTATAGAATTAGAGTAAATTGTATAGAATAGAATCATCGAGTAACGGAGTGAGGGTTAGAGAATTATCGAAAAAAAAAAGTAAAATAATTGATAACTTGATAAAATTAAATTAGCCCAGTCTATCAATGAACTCAATTAATATGAATTGAGAATTTAAAGTTCAATTTATATTAGAATTCCTATTAAAATAATACAATTAATAAAATTGATAATACTGTATATTTTTAATCATAATATTATATATTTTTGATAAATAATGAATAATTGTTTAATTTTCAAAAGTATTCCGCAAAATTACAATAAAAAAAAATAAAAATATTATTAATAATAATAATAATAA
>Ga0102912_1000034_pt1 | contig 16402 bp, 20 predicted proteins | sample Colrivmeta1560A3_FD_78499 | JGI IMG/M metagenome (GOLD analysis project Ga0102912, IMG submission 78499) | Estuarine microbial communities from the Columbia River estuary - metaG 1560A-3 | ecosystem: Environmental > Aquatic > Marine > Intertidal zone > Estuary | place: USA: Columbia River...
CAAGAATAACATGATTTTTAATATTAATTTTTTCTAAGGCTCTATTCATTGCAAGTAAAGAAGACTGTAATATGTTTAATTCTTCGATTTCTTTAACAGAAGAAATACCAACGCTATATTCACATTTTTTAATAAGTACTTTAAATATTTCTAATCTTTTTGATTTGTTAAGTTTTTTAGAGTCATTAATCCCTTCGGGAAAATTGTTTTGATCTAACTTAATTGCAGCAGCAAAAACTGGTCCGGCTAAGCATCCTCTGCCAACTTCGTCTACACCAATTATATTTTTACCAAATTTAAGATCATTTAAAATATTCATAAATTTTTATATATTTCATTTCTGAATTTTTTAAGATCTTCCCATGATAATTTTTTATTTTCAGGCTCTCTTAATAAGATTTCTGGGTCAAAAGTTGTAAATGTTATAAATTTATCTTTATTAATAATAATTGAATCCCATTTTCCATGAATGTCTAATATTTTATTTTTAGAATTATTAAAAAAGTTAGAAACTATTTCACCAAGTAATAAAATATATTTTGGTTTGATAATTTTTAAATGTTTAATTAAAATATCTTTGTAAAAATTATTTCTATTTCTAATATCAATATCTTTTTCAAAATAAATATTAGATAGATAATATTTCTCTTTCTCGAGAGATATTGATGATAGCATTTTATTCAAAAGTTCACCCCTGGATCCAGATAAGATTTCTTGATTTTTAACATCATCATCATTCGGAAAATCCCCCAGTATCATAATTTGAGAATCTGGATTTCCTTTGTAAAAAAAATTATTATTATTTTTTGTATTTAATTGATCGTTAATTTCCTTAAATAGTTGCGAAACTAACATTTCTTTATTCGCAAAGGACCCGTGTTTAGATTTAGTTATATCATTGGAAAAAATATTATTAATATTTAAAGTTGAATAGTATTCCAGTAGGTTTATAGTTTTATTACTTAAATATTTTTTGAGCATTTTTATGAATAAAAAGATTTTTTACATAGTGTTTTTTTTGTTATTTATAGCAAATTATTCACATTTAAATGCTAATATTTTAGAAAATAAAAAAAGATTAGTTAAAAATTCCAATTACTTTTCTAATTATTTATCTGGCAGTGTTTCTTTGCAAAAAAATGATTCAAGAAAAGCTTATAATTTTTTCGAAAATATTGAAAATTTAGGAATTTATCATTCAGAATTTAATCTGAAGTATGTCGAAACATTAGTTAATAATGGTAAAATTGAAGAAGCTTATCTATTTATAAAAAAGTTAGATAAGTCTAATCAATCGTTATATCCATTTAATCTCATATTGTTTGTTCATGATTTTAAAAAAGAAAGATATTCAAAATTACAAAGCTATATTTCTTTACCAAAACAAAGCTCTAGTGATCCGCTACTATTAGAACTGTATCAAAATCTTAGCTTGTGGGCAGATTTATCAAATAAGAATACTGAAGATTTAAACGGAAAGATTAATAGGTCAAATTCTAGTTTTAAAAATGTTTCTTTAACACAAAAAATTCTAATTAATTTGTATTTAGATAATCAGAAAAATATTGATATAAATTTTAGTGAAATTTCTAATAAAAAAGAATTAGGTAGGTATAATTATTTTTATTTATCTTATTATCTAGAAAAAAATAATAAAGATAAAATTAATGATATTATCAAACAGAATTTAGAAATATCTTCTGAAAATTTATTATTTAAACAGCTCTTTTTAGACTCTCGTGAAAATAAGTTTTATAAAATTGACAACTTTTACAAAAGGAAAAATATTAATCATGGTTTAGCAGAATTATTATATTTATTTGCTAACTTTTATCAAAACTATGAGCAAGTTCAGATTTCAAATTTTTATTTAAATTTAAGTGAATATTTAAATCCTAATTTTTTGTCTAACAAAATCTTAAAAGTAGAAAATCTTATTACATTAAATAATTTAGAAGAATCAGAAAAGGAAATAAAGATCATTGAAAAACTAGGAAAGGAATTTAATTGGTATGCAAATTTAACAAGATTAAGATTTTTACCAAACAATAACACGGATAAGCAAATTAATTTACTTGAAAACTTTTTAAAAAATAATGAATTTTTTGCATCTGAAAAATATTTTGAATTAGCAAACTTCCTAAGAGCTAATAAAAATTACAGCAAATCTATAGAATTATATGAAAAATCAATAGCATTAAAAAAAGATAAAAGAGATCATGATTGGATTTATTATTACAATCTAGCTATAAGCCAAGAGCGAGCAGGGGCATGGGAGAACGCAGAAAAAAATTTTTTACAAGCTCTTAAAATTTCACCTAAGCAGCCTGAGGTTTTAAATTATTTAGCATATAGTTGGCTAGAAAAAAAAATTAATTTAGATAAAGCAAAAGAAATGTTAGTTGAGGCTGTCAACTTAAGTAAAGGACGAGGATATATTTTAGATTCACTTGGATGGGCATATTTTTTACTAAAAGATTTTGATAAAGCAGAAGAAATTTTGCAGACAGCTTATGAAAAAGAACCTTCAGAAGCGGTTATTTATGATCATTACGGCGATGTTCTTTGGACAAATGGAAAACAAATCCAAGCTAGATATGTTTGGCAAAATGCTATTAAGCTTAAAAATATTGAGCAAGATTTAAAAGAATCTATTAATAAAAAAATAATTTTTGGATTAGATGATGCTGATAAAAACAAGTCTTAAAGCTTATGGTAAAATAAATTTATATTTAAAAGTAATCAAAAAATTAAAAAATAAATATCACGAAATAGAAAGCTTATTTTGTTTTTTTAATATTTATGATCAGATTTTTGTATCTGCCAATAGAACATATAATCAGATCAGTTTTACTGGAAAATTTTCTAAAGGAATAAGCAAAACTAACAACACAGTATTAAAATTATTTAATATTTTAAAAAAATACCCAAAATTTAATAAACATAAATTTAAAATTAGAATTGTAAAAAATATACCACAAGGCTCTGGATTTGGTGGTGGTTCAGCAGACGTTTCTGTATTACTTAATTTTTTTAATAAATATCTAAAACTAAATTTAAAAAAAAAAACAATTTCTCTAATATGCAATAAAATAGGTGCTGATGTCGAGCCTTCTTTAAATACTAATTTTAAAATTTTTTATGGACCTAATAATAAAATTATAGAATTTAAAAAAAAAACTAAATTTAATTTAATATTAATTTAACCAAAATGTTTGAATTCCTCAAAAAAAATTTATCTGTCAAAAAAAATATTTTCAAAAAAAAATAATTCTGAAGTTTACTTTTTAAAAAAGAATATTCTAAATATGAATTACTTGTTCAAATTTTTAAATTATACAGGAAATGATCTAGAACAGAGTGCCTTTAAAAAAAATAAGACCATATTAAAATTATTAACTTTTCTTAAGAAGTTAAAAGGTTGCAAGATAGCCAGAATGACAGGTAGCGGTTCAGCTTGCTTCGCTATTTTTGAAAATAACTCACATTTAGCTGAAGCTATTCTTTCTCTAAAAAAACATTATAAAAGTTATTGGATAAGGAAAGCAAAAATAATATAACCTTATTTCTAAAATTAATATTGGGGCTTAGCCAAGCGGTAAGGCAGCGGGTTTTGATCCCGCCATCCCAGGTTCGAATCCTGGAGCCCCAGCCAAGTTAAAAATAATTGCTGTGATTAGAGAAGAAAAAAAATCAGATAATAAAAAAATTTTTTTACTCGAAGAAGCTGTTCTAGGTCCAGGAAGATATGCAAGACCCAGTTTTAGATTAAGAGAGAATCTCGAGCACAATATTAAATATTCAAAAATTTATTGCAAAGGTCAAAAAATAATTGGAAGCATCAGATATTTTAATTGTAAAATAGAAAATAATAGTGGGTTAATGCTTGGACCCTTAATAGTTGATCAGAAATTCAAAGGAAGAGGGATAGGTAAAGAATTAGTGAATAAAAGCATGGTTGGTGTCAACGAAAAGAATATTGATTTTATTATTTTAATTGGAGAATTTGATTATTACGGACAATTTGGTTTTGAAAGAAATGCCAATGTATATTTTTCATTAAATGTCAGAAAAGAAAAAATCTTATTAAAAAAATTATCAGAACAAAATAATACATTTTCTGGTAAAATAGAATTATATTAATATTTTTAATGAAAAAATCATTTTTATTTTCTAAAGAAAATAAAAAATTAATTTCAATTTTAAATCCGATTAATTTAGAGACACATACACAATTTGTTGGAGGCTGTGTTAGAAAAGCAATAGAAGGAAAATTAACAACAGATATCGATTTGGCTACTGTTTATAAGCCAGAGGAAGTTAAAAAAATATTATTAAAAAATAATTATAAAGTCTTAGATTTAGCAATTAAATATGGTTCTATTACAACCTTCTCCAAGAATTATAAATATGAAATTACATCTTTAAGAAAAGACATAAAGCCTGATGGTAGGCACACAAAGATTCAATGGACAAATAATTGGTTAGAAGATTCTTTAAGAAGAGATTTTACTATCAATGCAATTTATTGTGATAAATTTGGAAAGATTTTTGATCCATTAAATGGAACCCGTGATTTAAAAAATAAAAAGATTAATTTTATAGGAAGTGCAGATTTAAGAATTAAAGAAGATTATTTGAGAATTTTAAGATTTATAAGATTTTCATTAGAATATAATTCTAATATTGAAAATCTTAATGTTATAAAAATTATTAATAAAAACGTTAAGTTTTTAAGATTTATCTCGCAAGAAAGATTATTTATGGAGTTAAAAAAAATCTTAGAACTTAAAAATTTTTTTAATATTTATAATAAAAATTATTTTAAAAAGATTATTAAACAAGTATATAAGTTAAAATTTTTTGAAAGACTAAATAGAGTTCAAATTTTGAATAAAAAATTAGGTTTCGACTTAAATTATCTCCAATTACTTTCAATATTATTAGTCGGAAATGATAAAAAGAATATCTTTTTTTCTAGAAAATTTCGATTGTCTAATAAAGATAGAGACTATCTTAATTTTATTTACGGACAGTTTAAGTTATTAAAAAAAGAACAATATAGTTATCAGACAATTCGACGTCAGATATATTTTTATAAAAAAGATTTAGCTTTAGATTTTTTAAATTTTATTTTTTGTCTAAAAAAAGAAATTAGTTTAAAAACTTTTATAAAATACAGACTATTTATAAAAAAATTTAAAGTTCCTAAATTTCCTATTTCTGGAGATTTTTTAATTAAAAAGGGATTTAAACAAGGAAAAAAACTCGGAAAAAAATTAGAATTTTTAAAAGCTTCTTAGATTAAAAATAATTTTAAATTAAATTTTCGTAATATTTAACTATTAAATTAAATATATTTAACCTCAATAATCTCATAATTTTTTTCTCCAGCCGGTGTTTTTACAGAGACGAAGTCGCCAGTATGTTTTGAAACTAGTTCCAATGCAATTGGCGATTTATAAAATAGCAAACCTTCTTTTGCATTCGCTTCATCTTTGCCAACAATTTTGTATTTTTTTTTCTCATTAGTTTCCATGTCCAATAATATAATTGTTGAACCAAAAATTACTTTGTTGTCATTTTTAATTTTGGCAACATCAACAATGTTTGCAGTTGCTATTGTTGTTTCAATTTCTTGAATTCTTCTTTCATTGTGACCTTGTTCTTCTTTCGCTGCATGGTATTCAGCATTTTCTTTAAGATCACCATGAGCTCGCGCTTCCGATATAGCACTGACAATCTTTGGTCTAGTTACAGAAATTCTTTCTTTTAATTCTATTTTAATTTTTTCTAGCCCTTGAGGAGTAATTGGTTCTTTGTCCATTTAGATTTTTACCATTTTGCAAGTGGAGGAAGCGACATAAAAATTGCTTCAATATTACCATTAGTATTTAAACCAAATTTAGTGCCTCGATCGTAAAGCAAATTAAATTCTACGTACCTTCCTCTTTTAATTAATTGTTTTTCTTTATCTCTCTCATTCCATCTTAAAAACATTTTTTTTTGTATTATTTTAGAAGATGCCTTTAAAAAAGTCATTCCAACATCTCTGGTGTAATTAAAATCTTTATTCCAGCTATTGGAATTAAGATAATCATAAAATATTCCGCCATCTCCTCTAGGTTCTTGTCTATGAGGTAAATAAAAATATTCATCGCAATTTTTTTTGTGCTGTAAATAATAATTTTTATTATGCAGATTGCACATTTTCTTTATTTCTAAATGAAAATATTTTTTCTGATTTAAATCTTTTATACATGGAGTCATGTCCATTCCTCCACCAAACCAAGATTTCGACGTGACTATAAATCTAGTGTTAAAATGAAATGCTGGAATTTTTGGATTTTTCATATGAGCTACTACAGATATTCCAGTAGCCCAAAAATTATGATTATTTAATGAACCAGGAATTTTCTTGCTAAATTCTTTATCAAATTTTCCGGAGATGGTCGAAATATTAACTCCAACCTTTTCAAAAACAGAGCCATTCTCAATTAATGCAAAGGTTCCTCCGCCTTTAGAACTTCCGCCAGCAATCCACTTTTTTTTTTTAAAAAAAATTTTCTTTTTAGACTTAAGATATTCGATACTTTCAAATTCTCTGCAAATAGAATTCCTTAAAGTTTCAAACCAATTTTTAGCAATAATTTTTTTTTCTTGTAAATTTAAATTCATTATTAAATATTATAGTAATTATTTTGTCTAAGCGCCTCAGATAACACAATAGAAATAGAATTTACAACATTTAAAGATCTAGTGTTTTTTGAGATAGGTATCTTTAATCTTGCATCGGCTATCTCGTGTACAAATTCTGGTGCTCCAGCACTCTCTCTTCCAAATAATATTGTGTCATTTTTTTTAAAATTAAAATTATAATAATTTTTTTTTGCTTTAGTTGTTAATAAAATTATTCTTTTATTTTTTTTAGTTTTTATAAAATCCTCAAATGATTGATGCCTTATAATTTTGCAATTTTTATAATAATCCATGTAGATACTTTTGAGTCTCTTTTCATCAAATTGAAACCCACAAGGCTCAATAATTTCTAAAGTTGCATTTAAACATGCACACAATCTTATGGTTGCAGCTGTATTTTGAGGAATATCGGGCTGAAACAATGCAATATTAATCATATAAGAAATTTATTATTTATGCGTCATTCTGGCTATGGAAAAGAAAATAGTTTAGAAATAATTTAACTAAATATTTATGTCAGAAAACGATAATAAGTCCGATAACAAAAATAGAAGAGATTTTTTAACTGTTGCAACTACAGCTGTTGGTGCAGTTGGAGTTGGGGCAGTTGTTTGGCCCATTGTAAGTCAAATGAATCCTGACGCATCAGTAAAAGCCCTTTCATCTATTGAAGTAGATTTATCAAAAATTAAAGAAGGAAATGAAATAACAGTTTTATGGAGAGGCAAGCCTGTTTTTATTAAAAGAAGAACTAAAGAAGAAATTGCTAGTGCTGAAAAAGTTGACATTAAAGATTTGAAAGATCCTCAGCTTGATAGCAAAAGAGTTAAAAAAGCTGAGTGGTTAGTTTTAGTTGGGGTTTGTACTCATTTAGGATGCGTTCCCATTAGCGGCAAAGGTGATTATGGTGGATGGTTTTGCCCCTGTCACGGCTCTCATTATGATAGTTCAGGAAGAATTAGAAAAGGACCAGCGCCAACTAACTTAGAAGTTCCAACTTATGAGTTTGTTGGAGATAATAAAATTAAATTAGGTTAAAAAATATTATGAGCGAAAAAGATTCTAATTTTAATCAAAATGAAATCAAACTTGTCCATACTAATAAGGTAGGTGGTTCTCCATTTAAAGGTGTAGTCGGCTGGATAGATAATCGTCTTCCAATTATTAGAATGTTTAAATACGAATATTTAGATTTTCAAGTTCCAAAAAACCTAAGCTATCTCTGGAGTCTTGGAGGAATATTAATGATATGTCTGATATCTTTAATCGTTACAGGCTTAGTCCTTGGAATGCACTATAAGCCGTCTTCGGCGGAGGCTTTCACATCAGTTGAAAAAATAATGAGAGATGTAAACTATGGTTGGTTGATTAGATACGCTCACATAAACTTTGCCTCTTTTTTCTTTATCGCTGTGTATATCCATATTTTTAGAGGACTTTATTACGGTTCTTATAAAGAGCCGCGCCAACTGATGTGGCTTATAGGTATCGTTATTTTTTTTCTGATGATGGCAACTGCTTTCCTCGGTTATACTTTGCCATGGGGACAAATGAGTTACTGGGGAGCTACAGTTATCACAAATCTTTTTTCAGCCGTTCCGTTTGTAGGAGAGGCAATAGTTACATGGTTATGGGGAGATTATTCAGTTGGAGATTCAACATTAAATCGATTCTACGTTTTGCATTGGCTCTTAGCTTTTGGAATCTTAGGTATAGTTATTTTTCACGTGATAGCTTTACATATTGTTGGCTCCAATAATCCTTCAGGCATTGAACCTATTGACACTAGAGACACGGTCAGTTTTGCTCCGTTTACAACCAGCAAGGATTTATTTGCAATGCTAATTTTTTTATTAGCGTTTGTAATAATTACAATGTACGCGCCGAATTACCTTGGGCATCCCGATAATTATATTCCTGCTGATCCCTTAATTACTCCGGCGCACATAGTTCCTGAATGGTATTTTTTACCTTTTTACGCAATTTTAAGAGCCATTCCAGATAAACTGATGGGAGTAATCGCAATGATAAGCAGCATTGCTGTCTTAGGTTTATTACCGTGGTTAGATTTATCTAAAGTTAGATCCTCCGTTTTTAGACCCATTTGGAAACAATGTGTATTTTTGTTTGTTCTTGATTTTTTTATATTAATGTACGTTGGTGGAATGCCAGCTGAAGGTATTTACGTTTTGATAAGCAGAGTAGGAACGGCCTATTGGTTCTTATTTTTTTTAGTTATAGCGCCGTTGGTTTCTTTAACGGAAAAAACCTTACCGATGCCTAAAAGTATTCATGAGTATGAGGATTGGAAAAAGCAAGGAAAAATTAAAACACTAAAAATTTTTTAAATAAATTATGAGTATTTTATTAAAATTCTCATCTTTTTTTTTATTTTTTATAATAACATCCTCTAGTTTGCATTCAGCTGAAAAGCAGGAAAAACTTTTAAAACAATCGTGGTCTTTTGATGGGTTATTTGGAAAGTTTGATAGAGCATCTCTTCAAAGAGGTTATCAAGTTTACACAGAAGTTTGCGCATCTTGTCATTCAATGAATCTTCTAAGTTATAGAAATTTATCAGAAGTGGGCGGGCCAAGTTTTTCAGAAGAAGAAGTTAAGGCAATAGCGTCAAAAGTTGAAGTTTTAGATGGTCCAAATGATAATGGAGAAATGTTTAAAAGATCTGGAAAACCCTCTGATAAATTTGCAAGTCCATTTGCTAATGAAAAAGCAGCAAGAGCAGCAAATGGTGGAGCATACCCTCCTGATATGTCAGTTTTAGTAAAAGCTAGAGCAGGTGGGCCCGATTATATTTATTCAATTTTAATGGGTTATGACGATAAACCGCCAAAGGGATTTAAGCTTGATGATGGAGTTTATTATAATAAATATATGTCAGGTAATAAAATTAAAATGGCAAAACCATTGAATAAAGATTCTGTAAATTATTCAGATGGAACCGCAGCAACGGAAGAGCAGCTTTCAAAAGATGTAGTGACTTTTTTAACCTGGGCATCAGAACCTACTTTAGAAGCTAGAAAAAGAATAGGGTTTAAGACTGTAATTTATTTATTAATTCTTACGGTGCTAGTTTATCTTGTTAAGAAAAAAATTTGGTTACGTATTGAACCTAAAGTGTAAAACATCTCCATCAGCCACTTCATAATCTTTTCCTTCTATTTTTAATTTTCCATTATCTCGAGCTCCCACTTCGCCTAAATGTTGAATATAGTCTGAATAAGATATAACCTCAGCTTTAATGAAGCCCTTTTTAAAATCAGAGTGAATAACTTCAGCCGCATCAGGAGCTTTGCAGTTTTTTTCAATAGTCCATGCGTGAGTCTCTTTCGGACCTACTGTAAAATAAGTACTTAAGTTTAAAATTTTATATCCAGCTTTTATTATTTGATCTAATCCAGATTCTTTTATTCCAATTTCTTTCATAAATTCACTGGCCTCCGAATCTTGAAGTTCAGTGATTTGTTGTTCAATTTCAGCAGAAACAATTACCACCGTATCATTTTTAAATTTCTCTTTTATTTTTTCAGAATAAGTATTGCCTGAACTGACACTATTCTCATCTACGTTGCAGACTAAGATTCTGGGTTTTGTTGATAAAATACCTAAATTTTTAATTAATTTTTTTTCGAATTTTTCCTCCAATTTCTCTGGTCTAATTCCTTTTTTGAGAAATTCATAAACATGCTCTAAAATTTCAAAAGTATCTTTATTTAATTCATTGTTTTTATTCTTTTTTTGAGACAATCTTTTTTCAACAGATTCTAAATCTGAAATCATCATTTCAGTTTCTACTGTTTCTAAATCTCTTATAGGATCTACTGTTTTATTGACATTTTGTATTTCACTTGAATCAAAACACCTCAGCATATGTATTACAGCATCGACCTCTCTAATATTTGCAAGAAATTTATTACCCAAACCTTCCCCTTTAGATGCTCCGGCCACTAGCCCAGCAATATCTACAAAAGTTATATATGTTGGAATAATCTTTTCAGATTTTGCAATATTTGAAAGTTTTTCTAATCTTTCATCAGGGACTGTAACAACGCCAATATTCGGTTCTATGGTACAAAAAGGGAAGTTAGCCGCTTGAGCATTTTTAGATTTTGTAAGAGCATTAAATAGCGTTGATTTACCAACGTTGGGCAAACCTACGATTCCACATTTAAAACTCATACAGACTTATTGATTACTTTTAGAAGTAAAATCGTCTAGTTTTTTTTCTATAAGAAGATTTATATTTTTAAATATTTTCTTAATAATTTGATCTATTGTTATTTTTTCCTCTTCAGTGAAATCATTTAGAACATGTTTATCTACTAATTCTTTGTCACCAGGATGACCTATGCCAATTCTAATTCTGTTATAATCAGTACCTATGGAGTCGTCTATTGACTTAATGCCATTGTGGCCACCGCTAGATCCTCCAATCTTAGTTTTTATTTTGCCAATTTCGATATCCATGTCGTCATGAAATACAAAAATATTATTGGTTTTAATTCTATGGTAATCTGTTATTTCTCTAATACACATTCCAGAATTATTCATAAAAGTTAATGGCTTTACTACTATTACTTTATTATCCTGTACTTGACCGTTAGTTAGCAGACCTTTAAATTTTGGTTTTTGTTTTGAGAGTCCAAAATTTTTATTTAAAGCATCTATAAGTTTGAAACCTACGTTATGTCGGTTATTGGCATGTTTCGGATCTGGATTTCCTAACCCCGCAAATAATAACATTTAGATGTTATTTCTTTTTATCCGCAGGTGCGGCAGCAGCAGGTTTTTTAGCAGCATCAGGAGATTTTGCTGCATCCCCCGGTTTAGCTTTCCCATCAGCAGCTTTAGCATCGCCTGCAGCAGCAACTCCGCCTTCAGCTGGAGCAGCAGCATCACCAGTAGCAGCGGCAGCATCGCCCGCAGCAGCAGCCGGTTCAGGCTCTTTAACAACTGTAGGAGCGGCAATTGTTGCTATAGTAAAGTCTCGATCGCTAATTACAGGTTTTGCTCCTTCAGGTAATTTTACAGAAGATATGTGAATACTTTCATTCATTTCTTTATTAGCTAAATCAATTACGATTTCAGCAGGAATATTTTCAGCAGCGCATCTTAATTCTATTTTTCTTCTTACAATGTTTAAAACTCCACCCATTTTTAATCCTGGACAATTTTCATTGTTAATAAATTTTACAGGAATGTTAACAGTTACTTTTGTTCCGGGTTTAATTTTTTGAAAATCTATGTGTATCGGTTCATTATTTAGAGGATGAAAATTAATATCTTTAGTTAAGACTTTATGTTTTGATCCGCCTATACTCATTTCAATAACAGAGCTCATAAAGTTAGAAGACTCTAACATTTTTTTAATTGATATTTTTTTAACTGACAAAGGTAGGCTTTGTTCTTTATCACCATATAAAATGCCCGGAAGAAAACCTTCTAATCTTAATTTTTTAAGATCTCCTTTTGTATTAAGCTTTCTTTCTGATGCTTCGAGCTTTAAATTTTCCATATAATCAAGATCGCTTGTTTTATATTAACTTCGAAAAAAAAACAAGTTATTGTTATTTATTTGAATAAGCTGGAAACTGAAGTTGATTGGGATATTCGCTTGATAGCTTCAGCGATTAGCGGTGCAATACTAACTACTTCTATTTTAGAAACTCCTTTAATTTTTTTTGTATTATCGATTGTGTCGGTAATAACAATCTTTTTCATCTTAGATTTTTTAATTTTATCAATAGACGAACCTGTAAGAACACCGTGAACAACGTAACAGTAAACTTCTTTTGCCCCTTTTTCCATTAAAGCATCAGCAGCGTTACAGATCGTTCCACCGCTATCAATTAAGTCATCAATTATAATACAAGATTTATTTTTAACTTCTCCAATGACATTCATAACTTCAGATTGTCCTGGGCTCTCTCTTCTTTTATCAATGATAGCCAAACCTGCATTCAATCGTTTACCAATAGCTCTTGCTCTTTCTACTCCTCCAACATCAGGGGCAACACAAACAATATTTTTAGTGCCAATATTTTTTAATATATGTTTTAAAAGAACAGGAGCTGCGTATAAATTATCAACAGGAATATCAAAAAAACCTTGAATCTGATTTGCATGAAGATCCATCGTTAAAACTCTGTGCGCTCCTGCGTTAGTAATTAAGTTTGCAACTAATTTTGCGCTTATAGGAGATCTTGGTACAACTTTTCTATCTTGTCTTGCATAACCAAAATAAGGAATGACAGCTGTTATATTTTTTGAAGAAGATCTTCTTAAAGAATCTATACATATTAGCAGTTCCATAATGTTGTCGTTAGCGGGATAAGAAGTTGATTGTATTAAATACACATCGTTACCTCTCATATTTTCTTTAATCTCAACGTAAACTTCTGAGTCTGCGAATCTTACAATCTCTCTTTGAGTTGGTTTTGTTTTTAAATATTTACAGATTTGATCGCTAAGGGAAATACTACTTGTTCCAGATACAATCTTCATGAGAACTTTTTATATAATTTTATAATTATTTAATCAATTAATATCTACAAATCACAGAGATACATCTTCCATAATCCGACTCATTGTTATGCACAGATCTTCTATAACTAAAGAAGTTTTTATAATCGCTATAAGTATCCTTATTAATATGATCAATATTTATTTTTGGGATTCCTAGTCTTAAAAATTTGTTATTTACAAATAATCTTAGATTAAAGTAAATTTTTCTATCCCTAGTTATAAAATATTTTTTATAATCATAATTATTAATTTTAATCTTTTCTACAAAGTCTTCTTTTACCTCGTAATTTTTTTGCTCTATACAGGGTCCAATTGCCACAATTAAATTTGATATTTTTGATTTCATTTGTTTAAATTTTTTTATTAGATTTTCAATAATTCCAGAATTTGCACCTTTCCATCCAGAATGAATAGCTGCCATTGTTTTATTTTCTTTATCAGCAACTAATATTGGAACGCAATCTGCAGTTAAAATTCCAAAAGAAAAATTAGGATATGTAGTAATAATTCCGTCAGCTTTATATCTTTTTTTTACTAAAAAATTATCAAAATTAATTATTTTATTACTATGATATTGTTTTAACATAATTAGTTTATTTAATTTACAACCAGTTTTTTTTGAAATAATCGTAATATTTTTTTTAACAATTTTTTTTTTATCATTAGATCCTAATCCGCAGTTTAGACTTTTGTAAATTCCTTTAGAAAGCCCATTTTTTCTTGTGAAAAAAAAACTTTTCAAACCAGGTATTTTGTTAATTTTTTTTGAATGAAAAATCATTAAATAAATCCAAGATTAAATTTGCAATTTTTATTAGAAAAAGCCAATGCATGAAAAGTATCCCCCATTTCTTTTGGATTAATTAATTTATTAATACTTAGAATTAAGTTTTTACTAGTTGTGGCATTTTGTTTTTTGATTATTTGATCTGCTCTTTCCATAATTCCTAATTTTTGTAAAAAAAAGTTTTGGGAAACCGGTCCAATATTTTGGATATTATTTCGTTTAAATATAATTTTTAATATATTGAAATTAATATCAAATGTAATATCGCAATCAGTATATTCTTTTAACAAATCAACAACTCTATGTTTTTTTATTGCTCTAATAGTATTTTTTCCAAGAACACTTGAATAACCGTAATCAAACATTAGAAAAATTCCATTATTTTTTTTTATAATCCTAGATATCGAATTAAGATAAGTCTCGATATTGATTGGATATTCTAGAATTTTACTTTTATTAATATTGTAAAATTTAGAATATTTTTTAAGAGTAATATTATTAATTTTATTTTTGTAGTAAGTAATTTTTTTTTTATTATTATTTTTAAAAGCAACGCATTGTTCATACCAATTATTTTTTTCCTTAAAAAATTGTTTTATAGGAAATGCATCGAAAAATTCATTTGCTATAATTATTGTTGGAAGATGATTGATTTTATTAATATCTTTTACCCAAATAATATTTTTAAAATCATTTAAGTTTTTTTTTTGAATTTTTATTAATTTTTCGCTTTTTTCATGCAAATAAACATTAAATTCCCCATCAAAAGTTTTAATTTTTTTAATTGAATTCATTATTTGTTTGATCATCAGACCGTTTCCAGGACCTAGTTCCAGTATGTTAATTTTTTTTGGTTTTTTTATATAAATCCAATAGGATACAATCCATACTGATATCATTTCTGAAAAAATGCTAGATATGACTGGAGATGTTATAAAATCTCCACCTCGACCAAATATTTTTTTATTTTGATAGTAGCCTAATTTTTTGTCGTATAAGGCGATATTAATAAATTGATTTAATGGAATAAATTTTTTTTTATTAATTATTTTTTCTAAAAGATTCATCTTTAATTATTTTAAATGCAATTATTCCAAAGATTAAAAAACATAGGCTTATACACATTCCTAAAGATAAATTGAAAATTATATAGCCTATATGTTTATCTGGCTCCCTAAACATTTCTGATATAATTCTAAATACAGAATAAAAAATTAAAAAATAACAAGATAACTCACCGTTAAATAATCTTTTTTTATATTTTAAGATAATGTTTATTAATAAGAATAATATTAAACCTTCAAGAATAGCCTCATATAGTTGTGATGGATGTCTTGGTTCCATATCTACTTTAGGAAATATCACCCCATAATTAGAGTAGGTTTTTTTTCCATATAATTCTCCATTTATAAAATTAGCAATTCTTCCAAGAAATATGCCAATCGAAGCAACGCAAACAATTATATCGGTTAAGACAAGTGTTTTAATTTTATTCTTTTTTGCAAAAATTATTGAAACAATAAAAACACCTATCGCTCCACCATGAAAAGACATCCCTCCTTGCCACAAAAAAAATATTTCGATAGGATTGTGAGAGTAATAATTAAAATTATAAAATAATATATATCCAAATCGGCCCCCAATGATAATTCCCAAAATTAGATAAATTAAAAAATTATCAAGATTTTGAGCGTTAATTTTTTCTTTATCCCAATATTTTTTAATTAAATATTTTGCATAGTAAAAACCTAAGAATATACCGACAATATAGGCCAAAGAGTACCAGCGTATTTCTAGAAAACCAAAATTTATGATGACGGGATTTAGATTGTGAATAAACATTTAAATAATCTCAGAATTATTTATAACTACATTATTATGAAGAATATATGAATAATTATAAAAAAGTTATTAATGATTTTATAAATTTATTTCAATTAGGTGTTTTAACTGCAAAAGACATTAAGCAAGAAATAAACAACATTATTCAGTTCAAAAAAGAAAAAATCATGCATTATTTTAATAATTCCTCACAGAAAGATTTGCAGGAATTAAAAAATAAAATAAATAAACTAAGTTTAGAAATAGAAAGACTGCAAAAATTAGTTAGGAAAAGATAAAGAAACTCGTAGCCCTTTGCTTTTTGGATTGTTTAATAATTTTACAGTCCCGCCGTGCGAATTAACAATATCCTCTACAATTGAAAGACCCAATCCGACGCTATTGTCTTTAAGAGATCTTGATTTATCTACTCTATAAAATGGTCTAAATACCTTTTCTTTGTGCTCATCTGCAATTCCGGGGCCATCATCATCAATATTAATTTGAATAGTTTTCTTTATTTTTTTGCATGTAATTAAAATATTTTCTGAA
>Ga0102912_1000038_pt1 | contig 16217 bp, 7 predicted proteins | sample Colrivmeta1560A3_FD_78499 | JGI IMG/M metagenome (GOLD analysis project Ga0102912, IMG submission 78499) | Estuarine microbial communities from the Columbia River estuary - metaG 1560A-3 | ecosystem: Environmental > Aquatic > Marine > Intertidal zone > Estuary | place: USA: Columbia River Estuary...
ATAGTAATAGTAATAGTAATAGTAATAGTAATAGTAATAGTAATAGTAATAGTAATAGTAATAGTAATAGTAATAGTAATTATCATCATAGGAACTAAAGAAATAAGAAACTTAAAATTATCAACAAAAATAATCAGAGCAATAAAAATAATAGCATTCGGATTAGTAAAAATAAGAATAATTAAAGAATTAATATATTTCATAATAAGAAAATGAATAATTTGGATAGTAAGAAAAAATTTAAATATAATAATTGATACCTGTTCAAGAATTATAGAAATAATAAAAATTATAATAATAGCATTAATTAGATTAATTATAAACTCCAGAGGGTGAGTTTATGTATCAATAATAAATTAATTAAATAAATTATCAATACAATTAAATATATAACTAAATTGATAAAATATTAAAGCTTAATCATATTGCAGATAAAAGTATAATTGATGAGCTCTCTTTGTAAATTGATAAAGCAAATTAATTAGATTAAGAAATCGATCCTCTAATGATGGAAATTATTGATACCCATGAGGATCTTTCATATGATTTGTTATAGAAATAGGAAGATTTAAAATAGCTGATTTCAGATTTCGAAAAAATAAGACATAATATGGAATAGTTGAAAATTTTTAAGTAAGCCTATTTAAATTTTCTGTAAAGAAAAACAAATCATCAAATATAAGAAAATAATATAATTCATCCGAATCCAAATGATTTCAAAACCCCATAAGAATATTAATCAAGAACTCCATAACCACCAGATGATGAAAAAAATCATGGTAATTTACAAATTAGGGATAAAATAGATGATTAGCAAGATTTTTAACAGTAAGAAAAACAATCTGTAGTTAAGTAAGAAAATTTTAAAAATAATGAAGATAATATTAAGAAAGATTTGAACTACTCGCTAAAGAATTAGGATTAAGTATTGATAAATTAATAGAATAGTTAAGAAAATAAATTTGATGACAAATCGTTGAAAGAATAAGTTTATCACTTTAAAAAATCTAATTATTAAGATAATATTGAGAGAGATTAAAATTAATTGAATTAAGATTAGGTGTTGATCAAATATTAAAATTAAAATGAATTAAATCATTAAAAATATGATTCTATAGAATAGAATTAGATTGATTAGGATCAATTTGTATCATAAGATTTCAAATAATTACAAAGTAATTCAAGCATGAAAAATAGTTTATTGATTAATAATAATAGTTTTTTATTGGATTAAGATGAGGGTAATATATTTTCGAAAAATATTATAGATTAAATTTAAGATGGTTAACAGGAAATAGCTAAGTAAAAAAAGACAATATTTAAATTAAATCCTAAAAAAACATCTAAATTTGTTGATTAAAAACGTCTAAATCAGCCCTTTGGTGAAGAGGATATGATGATAGATGAATAGGATAGTATAAATATTGAGTTAATGAAACTTTAGATTTTGAAGTAAAAGAACTAGATAACGAAAATGAGAACCGAGGGTGAATTGAGTGAGGGTAAATATGAGTCTTAGATATAGAAATTGAAATAAGATAATTCATAAACAATTATTCTATTAAATGAGAGTCATCAATAAATTGATAGATTGAACTAATAATTGATTATAAAGGATGGTAAAATTAAAGACTTGTAGTAGATTGATTTATTTAAGTAGTTATAGGATGAATTAAAAAAAAATGAAATATAATAACAATAGAATTAAAATTTGAGTGAGGATCATGTAAAGTTGAAATGTAAACTAGAAGATTTAAGAATTGAGTTCGAGAGGAAGTTGCATGATTAGATAGAGTTGAATTAATCTGAGATAGAAAATCATAAATAATAAATTCAGTTAATAACAAAACAATATGATGATGTAATTGAGTAAAATTAAATATTGAAATTAACATAGGATCATTAATTATAGTCGCATGAATCTATTTTGTCGGAAAAACGAAAGGTTTTGGATGAATATTAAAAATAATCGGGTAGATAATAGGATGAGATTGTAAAGTTAAAATATTAGCTTAGGGATGCTAAATAGGATTATAATATAAAGAGTGAATAATATAAAAAATAAATATAGGATTTACAGTTATCTGTCGAATTATTATAAGGTGAGTAATTTGATAAGGGATAATAGATGGAGCGATATAAATTTGATAATTTGGAATTGAATGTGCGTGCAAAAGTATTAGAATAATAATTTGAATAGTTGTGTGAGTAGATTAAAACTAATAATAAGTTACCAATTTAATAGGTGAATGAATTTTAGAACGATAAGGGTTTGTTGCGTGAGAGTATAAAAATTCATAATGATAGAACGGAGTGGTTATAGGAGAAGGGTCAGCTGAGGATAAAGAATTTAGAGTTAGAGAAATTATTGGAGAACTCAAATAATTAATATTAGGCTCATATTATTTAGGTAAATAATGAGAATACTATATTAATTGGTCAAATTAATGAATTAAAATAATAGATTGATTAATGTTAGATTAAATCTGATTAAGCTGATTAAATTCCTGAAATGAAATAATAATTAGATTAATACCGTTAAATTTCATTCGATGCATAAAAAAATGTTATAGAATTAAAAAATAATCTCAAAAGATAAGATTAAGAAATAGCTCAGTATTAATCAAAAATCGAACAGTAAAAAAATTAAACAAATGAACTGGTCAATCAATCTAAAAAAGAATTTCAAAAATATTAGCTATTTATTTAAAAACTAGAAGCTCAATTATTAGAAAAAGATTAATAGATCAATAAAATGGCAAATGAGAAGATATATAGTGATGAATAGAGTGTGGGATATTAAAATTAAATTTAATCTTTAAAAGTATAATAGGATAAATTCATGGAGGATTTGAGATTTTCATAAACTTAAGAGAGATCGCAATGGATGAAGGAGAAAATTGATTTAGAATAATAAAAATAATAAATTGTTTTATAGGCAAACATGGAGAAATCTTAATTAAGATAATAGTTGAATGAGTGTTAAAATAATATAAAAGAAATGAATAGTAAAATTGAAGTTTAGTATTTATTAATATAGGAACAGGATGATTTAAAGGTATAGAATTTTAATCTAAAAAAACAAATTGAGAATAATAATATTTAACACGAGGATTAATTATAATTTTTATCGCAGTAAAAAAAAGAATCGGCTATAAAACTAAATGAATTTCAATAAAAATTAGAATTCTATTAGTCTAAGAGTTCCAAAGCCGATTAGATTCCTTAATTGTTATAATAAATAGAGGAGCATAAATTAAGTAATTAAGATGCATAGAAATTTATTGAGGTTTAAAAGACAATACACTCAGATGAAAAGTTTGAATTATAAAATAAAAATAATGAGCTCAAAGAATAATTGGATATTTATAGAATGAGGGTAGAAAAAATTCCAGAGTTATTAAAATAAATAGATTAATATAAAACTAATCATACTGATTTATAAAAGATTATTGAGTAACAAAAAGGAATTAATCAGTAGATCATAAATGAATATGAAAATAAGATCAGTGATTTAAATAATTTATTATAATTTAACTAAATTAAGAGTCAGAGAGCTGATTAAATTCCAGAATTAAACTAATAGATAGAATACCATAAAATAAAATAAGTAGAATTAGAAAAGTCTTTGTAAGAATAAAAAAATAATCATATAGAGGAGTAGAAAAATCTATTAAAATAAATTAATGAACATAAATAGTAACTTGAAGCTCAATAATAAAAATTGGTTCAATTATAATAATAATTCGAAGAGCATAAATTAAACTAGATACAATCTTAAAAAATGATGGAATAAAAAAATTAATCCGAAAAATAGGATTAAATTGATAAATATAATGAATAAAAATAATAGTTGGATATTTAATTAAATTCAAACAAAGATTTGATAACGAATTTATAATAATCATAATATTAGTGTAATGAATTAATTCAAAAAGTTGAAATACTTTAATAAACTCTTTACTAAAAAAATTAATAAGAAATAGAATAGCTATAAAATTAATAAATACAAATTTAATAGAATAAGATATAAGACGCTACTTAAACTGTATAAATGTTTAAAAAGTCTAATTTTTAACCAATACGCGCAAGAAGCAATAATTCAGTAATTGAATAAATATCAATCAGCTCTAAAGATTAATTGAATTAGGATATAGGTCAATCTGAGATTTAAAAAAATTTATCTGACTCCTTAGTTCAAACAAAAGAAAATTTTAAAAAACCATTCAGTAATTTTATATCATTCCCTAGATCCTATATATTTTTGAGGGAGCCAAATCATCAGAGATTTACACTGGATAAAGCACATCTAATGGATTTAATATTTCCATCAACAAATATTGAGGAATATTATAAGTAAATGGAAAGTCCACTAATGAAGGGTAGAATTGTTAGTAGCGAGGTTGGAATGATTGATAGAAAGGGATAAGCTTCATTTTTATCCAATGAAAATTTTATATTATTATAATAAAGATGCATAGGATCTAACGGTTTACTCTTTAAAGCAGAAAATATATCTATTGGTATATAGCAATTAGTATAAAAATCAAATTCAAAGAATAGAAGCTATATAACATTTAGCATATACATTTAAAATAATGGTCAAGAATAAATAGATAACTTAGAATTAAATATATTGGATGAAAATAAATATATTTAAATATGGAAAAATCCATAGGTAATTGGAAAGATTCTACCTAAGGGTTAATAAATATAATAAGAAATCTTAATAGATTACATAGATTATAAATAACCTTAAATGAATATTTAAATTTAATCAGATTACACAATTCATCGAATCATACTTCCCAATAATATTTGCTCATTCATTCAATACTAAAATATAAAATTAAAATAATTCAGAACACTTTGGAAAAACTAAAGATAAAATTTAATTAGAACTTAGTAAGCTAAATTTCAATACCAAGTGTATGGTGAATTACGCAAACATCAAACTAGTTTAATAGTCATAAACGAAAGCAAAGCCGAAGATTTCGATAAAGGACTAGGTGAAATGAAATTAGGAGGAATCGGATCATTTCTAGGAATACCATTCATCATAAAAGTACTTTTTAAATAATTATATATATTTATAATAATAATAATAATAATTTTATTAAAGTTTGTTTTTATTTCCAACGACGATTTTTTGATCTTTCTGACATTTGAATAAATTTAGGCTAAAAATAGAAAATTGTTTGAAGATATAATTAACTGTTATATGAATATATTAAGAAAATGATGATTTAATGATTAAAAAAATAAATTTAAATAAAGCTTAAATATATATATATATAAAATCAATATACCCACAAATTAATTTTATAATTAAAAAAATTTAATTAATTAATTTTTATTTTTTAATAATATTGTTGTTGTAAGGAAATATGTCTATTTAATGGAAGTAAATTTTACACAATCTTTTAAATGAATTACCTATTATATAGACACTGGAATAGTGGATATAGGATATAAAAAAGAATCTTGAAATAGGTGATAATATAAATAGTGAATTAATAATTAGTGCGATATATATATGTTATCCATCTTGTAGATTGATATTTGGTTAAACTATGGTTGAACTAAATATAAAATTATTGGCGAATTAATAATAGACTGCTACCTTGAGCTCTGTAGTAGTTTCATTACTTTTTTATTCTTTAATTATCCATGTGGAGAGTAACCCTCGATATTTTCGTAAATTGATTGATTTTAGGTTTGTAAATTAATGGGCGCATTGTAATGATATGGCTTATAATTTTATGATTTTGATACAATCTACGTAGAATAAATTATTATAGGATGCATATGTATCGGCTCTTGGTTAGGATTAAATATAATAAATTTTTGATGGTAATTGTGGTAGGTCTGTTTAGGTATAGAATGAAATTAAGAATATAATTAGGATTTTAGGTGAATAGGCTTAATTATTTGAAGAAATTTCATGTGAGCCTAGTATAAAAAAGAAGGTATGCTTAGATAATGATTCTATGTTAGTTATGCATGAAACTATAATAGAATAGACATAAGATTTAATTGACAGGATGGATTAATATGGATTTGCATTAATTTTTGGGATTTTAGGTGGTGGAAAAAGTGAGCTTATGCGATTATATGTTAGGGAAGCTAGCATAAATGGTGTTATCACAATTCATCTTGATTAAACAGTGGATTTCATATCATTATTGGGATCATATACATGTACTGAGCGCACAGGTGTATTTGAATATAGGGAGGGTCCTATACTGATTGCTGCTAGAAAGGGAATGTTATTGATATTGGAAAATGTTTAAGAAGCAGCAGAGGATTTATTATTTTCATTGAGTGAAATGATTAGTTCAAAGACTATAAAGAGTTAAGGCTAAACTATTTATATTAATTAATCGTAAATATTTTTTTTATTTTATTATAAATAAATTTAGTTTTAGAATGATTGGTATATCTAGTTGTGATACCGAGGAGATGTGTTAGAGATTGCGATAACGATTATCAACTTAATTTAAATGGGATAGGGCTTTGATATAATTAAGTCCCCCTAACTCTATAGATTTATTGGTAATTCTCAAATAAAGATACCCTGTGATGTTTTAGCTTTAAATATAAAGTTTATCATTAGGAATAGTAAAAATATTTGAATCATTCGCATCAGTTAGGGATTATACTAGATTATTCAATCGATTATAAAAACAAATTGTTTAGCACTTTGGTAATGAAATAGGTTCAAATTATATCGCCGAAGAATTGCGTCGTAAAATATTTATGGAGGTATATGAAGTTATGTCAGGTTGTTTCTCTAAATAAATGATAGATATATAGTTAGTTTAAAATTGTTTGGACCTATTGGGACTCAGTCAATCTGAGTCTGATTTATTGATTAAGCTATATAATCCATATATATAGATACAATAATCTTATATATCAACTTATAAATTGGGATAGATACCGAGAAATTTATTTAATTAAATTAAATCTGATCAATAGGAATAAAACATTGTTTTTTTTTATTTTTTTTAATTTTTTTCCTATTTTTTAATTAAATATTTAGGTATATACTGCATATTCAAGTTAGATTTTGGAAAAGATTTTATCATGCTTATTAAATTAAGAGCCATGTTTATTAATCAGCGATACAGGTTGCGGTAAAACCACACTCACATAGCATTGCGCCTAATTATTTGGTTAGAGACTTAGGGTTTTCAATTTATCTGAAGGATCTGATGCTTAAGATCTCATTGGTGGTTTTAGACCCCTTGATATACCTGCCCTTACTACCATTACATTTAGAAAATTTATTAAGCATTTCAATACCCAGGCTGATTAATAGAAAAATGCCTCATTTGTTCAGCAGCTCTAAAATTTACTTCTTAAATAAAAGTTTCGTATGTTGGTCAAGGCTATGCTTAAAACAACATCATAAATAATATAAATTCATGGTAATCTATAAAAGTGGATGAAGCTATAAAAAACCCTAACAACATTAGACAATGTACTATCAAATCAGTCTACTCAATAGTAGATGGGATTTTATTTCCTTACAGGTGCTTTAATTAAGGCAATGTAGAAAGGTCATTGGGTGTTAATCGATGAGATAAATTTAGCAAGTAATGAGTTATTATAGAAAATCATACCTGCTATTGAGGGTAAGGAATTTTTGTTCTTTGAGAGAGGTGATTCTGAACCTATAGTGGTTCATCCTAACTTTAGATTGATCGGTTGTATGAATCCTGGTACAGATTTTGGTAAAAAAGAATTGCCATTGAATGTGAGACGTAAGTTTACCGTAGTAAATTTAGATGAGATGTGTGATAGGAATGATTTGGCTATTTTTATATAGGGAATATTAAAGGGGTTATAAATGGGTGATAAATTTAATGGTGTTAAATTGGCTAACCTATACCTACGTTTAAAAATGGCATGTTCTAATAATGAATTAGGGGCAACTGTTGGTGGTGTACATTATTCATTACGAAATCTATCACGATCATTAAATTATATCAGAATTTCATTAAAATTAAATAGTGGTAGTAATAATAGATTAGAATATTGTTTATATAATGCTCTTGCTCTTGGATTCGCTAGTGGCTTAAATTTAGATTCAATCAAGTAATTTAATTTAATTTTAAAAGAAGAACTAGGTTTGATTGCTGATAAATTGAGCCCAAAAATTTAGGATGATAAGGGATATCGAATATTACCTAATCATATAGAATTATATAAATTTTAAATAATTAGGGGTGAAAAATAACCCATAAAACCAGATGATAGCGAATATTTGGTTACAGAGAGTAACTTACCTGGATTATTATCCTTATTAAGAGCTATATCAGGCTCTGGTTTACCTGTATTACTAGAGGGACCAACTAGTTCTGGTAAAACATCATTGGTTAAGTATGTTGCAGATTTAGCTGGTTAAATATGCCATAGAATTAATAATCACTAAAATACTGAGATAGAAGAGTATATTGGAACATATACATCAGTAGAAGGAACTATACGATTCTAAGAAGGGTTATTGGTATAAGCAATACGTAATGGACATTGGGTTATCCTAGATGAATTAAATTTAGCCCGTTCTGAAATACTTGAAAATCTTAATCGTTTATTAGATGATAACAATGAATTATTTTTACCTGAAACACAAGAAACTTTACATCCCCATCCAAGATTTCGCATATTCGCAACACAAAATCCATTAACCTATGCAGGTCGAAGAATGCTTTCCAAAGCCTTTCGAAATAGATTTATCTAGATAGAAATTCCAGAATCCTCCCAACAAGATATGGCTTCAATAATTAAAAGACGTTGTATATATGTACCACCCACACATATACCTTTGATGCTCTAAACATACAAGGAGCTTAATATATTTAGATCCACCGATCACCTATTTATGCATTCAGGTGGTATTATAACATTAAGAGATCTAATTAAATGGGGTGGTAGATTGTCTAATTAATAATCTGATCAATCAACCAAGGATGAGCTTGCTATGGAAGGATATTGTTTATTGGTAGAGCGACTTAGAGATTAATCTCTTAGATAATCTGTTATGGAAATATTAGAGAAAGTATTTAAAGTAAATTTGAACCCCTAAATCTATTATTAATAATACGTTCAACGATACGTAATATAAATTCCCATACCATATTTTATATAATGGAACCCATAATTTATTCGTATGACTGCATTAGCGCATAGGGCTATATAGAATTGCGAGCCAGTCTTATTAGTAGGACCAGCAGGAATAGGAAAAACTACTTTAACCTAATTGCTCTCGTTTGTGTTGAGTACCAAACATTATTAGATAGTAGCGCATCAATATATGGAGGTGTCTGATTTTGTTGGTGCATTAAGACCATTTAGATAGTTAGACTAAGAGAATGCGTAAATATTTTAATGGGAGGATGGTCCATTACTGAAAGCCATTTAAAATGGTGGGGTATTTCTAATAGATGAGATTAATATGGCTCCTGAAAGCGTGCTTGAGGGATTAAATTCAGTATTGGAGATGCCACCCTCCCTTACAGTAAACGATAGATAATTTTTTGGTCCTCCAGGGCTATTTTTTGTTATAATAGGAGCAATGAATCCATCAGGTGATTGGGGTAAGAAAGAGCTAACTCCAGCTCTACGATCACGATTCACAGAAATATATTCTGAAAATCCATTGAACGGTTAAAGAGATGAATTAGAAGAAATAATTTAGCAATTTGTATCTAATGATGCGTAATCTATTTTATCTGGTAAATTAGCAGGTGTATTTTATATGTACAACTAGATATTAAGGGTTAAATATAGTTTACAAGAGCTAACTTTCAGGGATCTCCTAAATATATAAAATAGTATAAAGAATTTGAATCTTATTATAGAGTCGGTAGATTAATAGCTCTATCATGCAATTGATGCTAGCATATTGATGGCTCTTGAGGATGGTATGGAAGCTCAATAATATTTGGATATTAAATAATCGATACTCAGATAATGTGATTTATTAAATATGGGTATAGATAATTTTTGTGGTCTAGAGATTGTGATTAAGAATGAGTAAACGTATTTTGGGATGCGACCATTCTATACCACAGTATCACGATAGTGTCTAGATGATGATCAATTTGTGATTAATTTTTAATAGGCTCAAGTAAATGTATATAAATTGATTAAAGCAATAGCTTTGGAGGGTAAACCTATTATGCTTTAGGGTGAGCCGTGTTCAGGTAAAACGGCTGCGGTATAATATTTAGCTAAAATGAAAAATAAGCGAATACGTAAAATATTGGTAGATGAGCATACCGATTTATCTGAATTGCTTGGTGCAGATCAACCTAATTCACAAACTAAATCCAATAGTAAATTTACATTTGTTAATGGACCATTATTGGATGGTATACTAAACGGTGATTGGATTATTTTGAAGCATTTAAATCTAGCCCCTTAAAATATAATAGAAGGCCTAAATTCTATTTTTGATTATAGATAGGAAGTTTTTGTATCAGAAACAGGTAAAACATATAAGGTACATCCATATGCTAAAATATTTGTGATACAGAATTTTGCCTCATGTGGTGGAGGCAGAAAAAATTTACCTGCCAGCTTCATGAATAGATTCGTGCGAATAAATTTTAAATAATATCATAATAATGATAGGTTAAGAATCGCTTAATGTATGAATCAATCTATGGGCTATTAAACACTTCATTTACATGATCAATGTATAATGCAATTTAATTACTGCGATTTAGAAGGATATCTAAAATATTTTAGGACACTATTATATTCTAAAGATCCAATTTTATCCATTAAATCATGCCTGGACTTAAGCACCGATTAATAAAAGTATTTTGCTGACTAAATTGGTGTTTAATAATTTAGTAAAGATTGGATCGAAGATTTATAATATAAAATCTTAACCAGGGACCATCAATTAAATGGCCTATAAAGAACTATCCTATAAAATATGTTATAACTATTATCCATCACCAGCCAAACAGGGGTGATGGGCTTTTATTTAATAGGAAAAAATGGTGTAGGCAAGAGAAGATGTATTAAAAAATTGGGTTAAATATATGGTAAAAAGATTAGATATTTGCATTTATCCTCAACTGCTGATTCCTAAGATTTATTTGGAGGATATGAATAATTCAATAAATAAAGCATGTAGTAGGAATATTAAAGGGAATTAAAAAGAATAGCAAAATAATTAATGAATGAAGCAAGAGATGTGAATTAAATAAAATAATTCGAAGCACTACTTGTAAATCCTATGATTTAATCTAATATATTAAAAATGATTTAAATCATTGAATCTGATGGAATGATGGATGAGGATAAAATTAATAGCTATAAACAAGAACTAGTTCAATTAAATGATTATTAAAGCGGTAGTGATATATTTATATGGTAGTATTCATAATTAATAAAAGCAATAAAATATGGTGATTGGTTGGTGATTGATAATATTGATAGAGTTAATACGACGATTTTGCCTAAGATAAATGGTTTATTGAGTTTGAGATATGGGGATGAGCTATAATTGTAATAGGGTAGATATGGAAGTGTAAGGGTGAATAAGAATTTTAAAATATTTTTTACTGATAATAATGTAAACTATCTTAAATCCAATATAAATATTGAAACAATCAAGTCCAAGTGCTATCGTATTAATATGAGCTATGAGACAGATCATGTTATCGATTAAAGTTTAATGTAATTTAAAACAAAATGGTTCGATAATGAATAAATTTTAAGTCATGTTTATATATAGCTATAATAATCTGAACATGAATCAATTAGAAATTATTTAAGATTGGGGTTGCAAATGTAGATTATTGCAGAATACCAATCAGTTTACAGTCAAAAAGCTTGCTTTTATCTATTGCAAAAATAAATCCTATAAAAGTACCTCGCTATAGAGAAAGCCTACTTACACGATTAAATTTTATATTATATACAACAGAGCGAATCACTATTCAATGAATAGCTAACCCAATCAATAAATGAATTAAATTAATAATTTATGAATCATTATATCAAATTATAAGTCGATGTTAGAATAAAATTAGAACAGCTAATTGAATAAATATGCAAAAATTTTAATTGCCCTCCACTTAATTAATTGTTCCTAATTACATAAATAGAAAAATTAACATCAAATATATCATTAACCTCTGAATCAAATTCTGAGCTTGGTGTAACCATCTCTGTTATATAATTATTCATTGATAATATCAATAAATTAAATCCTTTAAAATATAATGAAATAGATTTCTTGTAAGGGTAATAAATAATCAGGGGTCATTATGATAGTAATGTGATAAACATTTAAGAATCGATTAAATAATACATTCCTAAATCTACCTCCCAGTGGAACAATATAATCGATTTAAATTTATTATTTGGATAACATTAAAATAAATAGCTTCAATTAATTAAATATCAATGTTAATTAATTAGTTAGAAATGGTAATTTTTAATAATGATTGAGTTATTTAGATTTAAAAATTTGAATCATACATTAAATTTAATAAAAGAATCTATAGAAAAATAAATAAATAATGGATTTGAGTAGAGTATAAATTAAGAGCTGGGTGAATAAATTAAAATAGATAAAATTATATCATTTGATGAGTTTATTAATTTAAATTATATTATTCCGGATTCTATTTCATAAGGGGTATTTGAAATTAATGAAGAGGATCCTATCGCAAACTAGAATGGCTTTGAATCTGTTATTATTATTGATAAAAATTTAGGAATCATATTGAAATACATTTAATCCATTATAATCAATCAATAAAAACCATCATATTCCTTAAGCAGCCTAAGATTACATACCTAGTTATAATACTAGAATGATTGTAAACGAGATTAGGGGTTCAGTAATTATTGGATAAGCTAAGCCATAAAATCAATGTAGAATTTAGATTACTGCTCAATATTAATACTCATATAGAATATGGAAGTTGGTTAAGATAGAAATCAATACATGAACTAAATAATTTAAAATCTACCTGCACCAGAAAACCTATTATGCATTAACAATGATATTGATCTTTAGATGTATTTATAGGTATAGATGTTAGAGGATTAATTTATACTTGAAAATATTGATTAAATATTTTATAATGTCTTTGATGCTCTATTGAATTCATGCATAAATGAATTATAAGCATTCAGGGTTATAACAAATAGATTAATAAAATCATATTCACATTATAGATATTTGGCGTATAAATTTTATGGGTCAAGCGATCAGAATATATAATAAATTATTATTAAAAAATAAGTATAATAATTCAAATAATAGTTAAAAATATTTGATCATCTTAATAACATTCAATTCTTAAAATAAATATTTCTAACATCAATTTCTATATTTGATCTAGATTAACTTACATTACAATAAATTATTCTAAAAATTAACTAAGAATTAGTAAATACCAAATGTTTAGAGGAAATTAAATAATATATCCAAATAATAATGGATAAATAGGATCTTATATCTATACTCTGGACAAGCTCAACCCAACCTCCAATTAGTTTATATGAATAATCCATTAAATAAATCAATGAAACATATGAAATCAATAAAAAATCGATAAATCTTAGAGATTCGATATAAAATTCTCTATAAATAACTGAAGAGTTCCTCACAGAAAATTTGTAGGCTCTTTAATAACTAAGATAATTAGCTCTTAAAATAGACCTAATAGATGATAAATAATTAATTTAATAATTAATTTATAATGGCAGTAAATTTATTAAGTAAGCATATACCAAATATTGGATAGGATTTAAAGATATTCTATATCCAATATTATAATCCTTGATATATTTAATCAATTCACTTTAATAAGAAAATATTTAACCGATAAACTCAATACAACAACCTTAATCTCTTTTAGAGCAATTATATTGGAATGATTGGGAGGATGAAAAAGAATTTATATAAATTTTTAAGCTTGCAGGCGAACAAATATTATAGAATGATATAGATAAGGATGATAAACTTGGTGCTGATAAGTATAAGAAATATTTATAAAATGAACTATAAAATTTAATCAAATCTGAGTATGAGGAAACAAAGGATTAGGTAGATTAATAGTTATAGGATAGAGAAAGCTTAAATAAACTAATATCTCGCTCATTGAATGATTTAGAGATAACATCAAATGAAATAACAAGATATCTAATTAATCATTCAAGCATCATTTAGTTTCCATTATTAAATTTAGTAGCTGAATAAATATAAATTGAATAATCGAACACTATCATAAAACTTCATAAATAAAGACACATCTAATAGAATAATTTATGCTTGATTCCTCTTATCAAATCATTCAACAAATCCAATGAATTCGATCATAATAATATATTTTGTATCATAAATTCCATTCATTAATGCATAGGACCCCTAGCATATAAAATTAAATTATTATACGAAAATGATCTCTTCATAGAAAATCAATTGCTATTAGACATCATGAATTATCTTAAGAATTTTAACAACCAACCATCCTTCTAAACACAACTACGCAAAGTATAAATTTTAATATATAAATATTAATAAAAAAAATATTAAACAGTTCACCCAAAGTTTATTATAATTATATAAGAAATTGGAATAATGGAATATAGTTGTTCCCCGTATGTATCATATAGATCTTAGTACAGGAAATTTTGATAATCTATTAAGTTAGTTGATGAAATTATAAAAATCCGATTTTAAATATGCCCTGGTTAAAAGAATTGAATCATTATGGCATGTAGAATCTATCATTGCTGTTAAATTTTTCAATGTTTTTTTTTTTTCATTTTAAAAAATATATATATATATATTTCAATAATTTAAAAGGAATTAATTAATAGTAATGGAGATAAAATAAATAAATAAGTGATTTATAAGAAAATAGATTCTTATATGAGTAATTAAACTTTAATTAGTTTTGAGATGAGATTATCATTTATAATGTTAATAGTGAGTGAGAAGATATGGTCAAATGAAATTCATATAAACATGGAATAAATATTTTATTAGTATTCTATATTTAGTAAAGCTTATTAGTTGCATATCGGAAATATGTTGTAAGAGTATAATAATATTTTTAATGAGGAATCTCGATTGGTGAGTTGGTAATCATCAAATATAAATATATTGGAAAGGTAATTTATATTATATATTTTTTATATATTTTTTATGAAAAAAAATATATTTATAATTAAACATATATACAATTAGTTTGATTGAAAAAGTTCATTCTAAGGTTTCAAAATAGGTGAGGCGATTTGCATAGAAATTTTAGGAGAGTTTTCGTATTGGGATAATTGATTAATTTTTTAAAAAGATTCTTATATCGGATATAGATGAATTTATGAAATAAATATCTGATCATAGGTATAGTAAAAATAAATAAGCAAAATATCAAACTATATCATATTATAAACGTAACTAAACTATTATACCAATAGGATCAATTAAATTATTCAAATTTAGAAAATTTAAATGTGCTAAAATTTAAAATATAAGTATCGAATATTCATCCAGTTGGGTTTTGATAGAATTATAGATTCAGGATATGTTCACTAGAATAGATGAATTATAAAAAATATAAGCGAAATCTAATATTAAATAACGAGCATTAGAGGAATTTTATAAATATTTAGATAAGAATATTGGTAATTATATATATTTCTTTATTTATATTTTTATTTTTTAAATAAATTTATTTTTTTTTAAATTAGGATTAAGTAAATAACTGAAAGGAAATAAATTAATTAATGATTGCATCAGTCAACATAAATTCTTACTTAACTATTAAGACGAATAATAAAAATATCTAGCCCTCAAACCCCTTTATCAAAAAACCATAAACAACTATTATATAACCATGCATTATATAGAAAAACTCAACCAATAAGTATTCACACCAACGATAACAAAAAATCTTCTATTCAATGGTCTTGCTTTTCTATATGATTTTATGGGAAAGTTATAAAAGCAAATCAATAGAGTTTGCTCAATTACTCGTATTGTTAGAGATTATTGGTTCTTTAATTGGTAGGCAGAAATTATTTTTCATTCTTGTGAATAATATAATGAAATATAAAAATTATGGTAAGATATTATAGATGATGTTAAAATACTTAACATAGATTAATAAAAACTTATCTTATCAGAATAATTTAAAATAAAATATTATGAGATAAGTAATACAGAGGTA
>Ga0102912_1000039_pt1 | contig 16126 bp, 13 predicted proteins | sample Colrivmeta1560A3_FD_78499 | JGI IMG/M metagenome (GOLD analysis project Ga0102912, IMG submission 78499) | Estuarine microbial communities from the Columbia River estuary - metaG 1560A-3 | ecosystem: Environmental > Aquatic > Marine > Intertidal zone > Estuary | place: USA: Columbia River...
AACCGCCATAGCGAATATGATATTCCGACAGCAGGTTTTGCTCATAGACGTTCCACTTCGTGCCGTCGGCGGATGCGTGTTTGCCAGTGCCCCAGTAGCTTGGCAATTCAAACTTGTTGTAGGCATTGATGACCTGTGTGATAGCCTTGTCGAGCACATCTTCATTGACGTATTTCAGGTTCAGCCACGACACCTGCCTGCGATTGAATTCCTTGACCGAGCGCGAAGTCTGCGACGGTCCCAGGTTAAATCCATAACAGAACAACGTTGTCACCAGCCGCATGCGCAGGTCTACGACCCTACTCTCGCTACCCGACAATGGCTTAAACAGGTGATGAAGATTGAGCCACGATTCGGTGTCGACCAGGACATCAACTACGCTGGCCGGCGGCATATGTTCTGTGATCAGTTTATCGACCAGGCGCACTTCTGCTGTAGGTTCCAATGTGGGATTACGTTTTAAAACCAGCCGGCCGCCGACAATGTCCGCATGCGCATTCCCGGCAAAATCCTTGTCGACCTGTTCGGCTAACGCGATGAATTTGTCGCGGACATCGCGGGTAAATTCCGCCGGGTCAGTCAGAACGCCGGTCACTTCACCGTATTCAGCCAGTTCTTTTTCGAACGTTTCTTCGTCGACCAGTTGTTCGCGATAATCGTCATAACGTTCGCTATTGATGACGCACAAGTCTCCATTTTTGAGCTCTTCCTTGATAGCGAACAGCACAGCCAATTCAAAATACTTACGGTATACCCATTGCACGGGTGAGCCGGCCGCACTCAGCGGAAACACCAGCTTGCGCCACTCTTTGCTCATCCATGCAAAATCCTTGTCTGCATTGATGCGAAGACGGCTTAACTCCACCAATTCGGCACGGCTGCCACGAGTGACCGTCAAGGCGTGCAGCAAGCGTTCCATGGTCTTGTCTGAACTCGTTGAACACGGCGCCATGATCTCCAGGCAGTTAAAGAGCAATGCCCGTACGGACTGAAACGGTTTGGGCAGAAACGGTAAATAGTTACGGTTGGCGTAAGCCATATGCTCTTCGCATTCTGCCAGCAATGCTTTAATGTCGAGCACTAGCGAATTGCCGATCGCGTCGACGCGTTGGGTGTCGGTGCCATCAATCTGATACGCCTGCAATACATCCCTCAATTGACCGATCAGCAAGTCGGCGCGTTTGGAATGTTCCAGCTGATACGCCATGAGCTGCTGGCGCGCATTGTTTTCGAGGTTTTGCAGCAGACGGATAAAAATATCGGCCGCATCATCGAGTGTTTTACTGTACTGCACCCGTATAAAAATCACCGCCAGTGCATAGCGTTTGATCGGCTTTAATTCCGCCACTTCCGATGCATCCAAGGCTCTGGCCATCGTCCGGAAATATTTTAGCTTCGGCACCGGCACATCGATTTCAGACAACTGGTCCGCCAGATGCCGCAAGCGCTGCACATGCTGCAGGTATTGGCGCACTTCCTTGTTGGTGGGCTTTTTGGGTTCGCGCTTTAATGCCTGCCAGTCGCTATGCGTTTCGTCCCCGTGCTTTTTGAGCATGCTGTCGATCAGCGATTTCGCCGCCGGCGTCAAGGCGGCAGTAATCGTTTCATAGTAATGGCGGTGAATCTTTTCACGGCCGCCTTCGGCAATGTCATGCAAGGTGCGAAACGCGGGCAGCTCGTAACGGTGATGCACCAATTCTTCGAGCATGACGTTGATCACATCAATCACCGTGTTTTTAGTTTGCGCTGCGCGCTCGGCAATGCCCTGCAGCCATTGCCTTCCTTCGGTACCCAGTGCACGCACCTTAAAAAATTCCCTCAGCATTTTGCGGTGCAACTGCCGTGTCCCTGACACATCGTATTGGGTAAATTCAGTGTCATTGGGAATGCGGATGAAACCGCACGCTCGGGCAATATGGTCACGGATCTGTTCCGGTACGTCTGCCAGCGGTAAAAAATAGCCAAGACGCTGGAACAACTTCATCTGAATGATCAATGCCAGCCGGGCAACCGGCCGGCGCACTGCATCGGCAGCGAAGGCGAGCTCCTCCTCCGTTGGCGTGTAGACGTCGTTGAGTTCTTTTGCGGTAGGGTCAGGTTTAAGGCGTGGATAAGCGGATTCGTGGAGGCTTGCCATTCAAAAGTTCGACCAAGGTAGTTAAAAATTAGTTCCAGTAAGTGCCGGAGGCGGTATCGTGAACAGACGCTTCCAAAAAACACTCGTTGCTGCTGGCAATGCGATGCATTTCATCTAGCAAGGCGAGCACCGTCTCTTCCAGTTGATCGGCACTCTCGCATGCGACCGTCAATTGATAATGATGACCGTCCTTGTCGAGCTTTTTCATGCGATGCGGCGACATGCAAAATTCTTCGATTAATTTGTGGGCCTGCTTTTGCGTCCTCACCTGTTTGCTGTACTTTTCTAGCGACAAGGTGACATGGAGCTGCACGGTTTTTGTAGGTGCTGCGGCCATCGGTACCAAAGCCACCGGAACCGGCGCCGCTGGCGCGCTCAGTGCGGGCACCAACATCGATTCGATACGGTGTTGCGAGAAAGGATCGGCGCTATCCAAGTAGCGCATAGCCGAATGCACGTCTTTCCAGCCGACGTATTCCATCAACGTCTTGATATCCCATCCATTGGCAGTAGCCCAGTTGGCAAATCCGCGGCGCAATGAATGGCCGCTGTACTGCATCGCTGACGCAAGCGAGGCATCGTCAAATATGGTGCGTAGCAGGCGCACCAGGCTATTGGGATGCAATCCTTCGGCGGCAAGTTCGCCCCAGCGGTTGACCGCCCGAAATACTGGCCCCTCCGTCAAGCCGGACAAGGTAATCCATGCGGTGTAGGCAGCCACCGGACACAGGCGAGACAATGCGGGTGCCTTGAAGCTGGTACCTGCGAGCTGGCGGTCACCCTTGGTTTGCGGAAAAAAGCACGTCATTCCTTCGGCGGGCACGACTTCGACATACTGCACTTGCAGATTGGTCAGTTCATTACCCCGGAAACCGCGCCAAAAGCCCAGCAACACCAACGCCTTGTCACGACTGTGGCGTAGTTCGTCGTTGCGTGCGCTGTCACGGCGCGCGGTATCAATGGCAGTATCGAGCCAGGCGACCACTTGTTCGAGCTGCTGTAGCTGAAAGGGCTTGGCACGCTTTTCTTTGACGGGATGTAAGGTCTGGATCCCTTTCAATACTTTGCGCACCACCGGTGCTTTGGTCGGATCGGGAAATCCCTGGTCGATGTGCCATTGTGCGAGAGCCGCTAAGCGGTGCCGCAATGTATTGACCGACAAAGATTGCGCATGATCGACCAGATAGCGGGCGATGCTGTCGGCAGTAGAGGGCAGGAAACCGCCCCATTCTGTCTCAAAATGGCGCACCGCAGACTGATAACTGCGACGAGTATTGTCGCGGGTAGCGGCGTGGATGTAGTCATCAATCTTGCTCATGCTCGTGCGTGTCGTGTGTACGTTGGTTAGTCTTGATTGGCAATCCTCTTTCGACCTATAACAACGGCGCCCCAGATTCTAGTGAACGAACATCGGCCATGCAATGTTTTCTGCCGCTTCTTCCAAAAAAAGAAGTTTGATTACCCATGAAACTCGCATCCATTATCGGATGATTTTGAATAAGAAGTACATTTGAAAAAGACAGGTTGAAGAGCCTTGTCGCGAAGATAAGACCGACGCAGCTTCCAGCAGGGGCATTCCAATGATGCGGGTCCTTGGCCTCGATCTCACCCAGGAGATCGTTGACCGCCTGCTCCAGGTCAATGATCAGCTCGCTATGTGGCAACTGTCGCGTCCTTTGAACTGGCCGCTTTTTAAACTCAAATCTTTAGCCAAATAAGGTCTTTATTTTTTTTGCGGAAGCGGCGTTTCGGTGGGCTCTTCGGTTTGGACGGAGTTTTACCCCGAATCACTGAACGTGAGGCCGGCCACAGCACGATGGTCAAAATAATCAACGCGACTACTGCACAGCCTCCCACGATGGTTAAAAACACCTCGCTGGGCACCCACTGTTTTCCGATGAGCATGTCAAGACTTCCGATCTAATGGTTGGATCCCATTCATTTCCTTAGATGAACACTTTGCGATAGTTGAGCCGCGCTCAACTATCGCAAACAGCTCCATGATTTCGGCGCTGGTATTACTTCAACACAAACCGAACACTCTGCGCAGGCTTTCCGCCAAGACTGACTTTGGCAATCGCCTTGGATCCTTCACCGACGGTATATGTACCTTTGGCTTCAAATTTGTTTTCGCCGGCAGGCGTGAGTGTTACATCGGCTTTACCTGATGCTGACATCAGCGTGATAGCAGCGGTACCGTCTTTGGTATTGAGCGGCTTGCCGTGATCGGTGACGTATAACGTAATCGCATCAGCCTTGGCAACGAGTTCGTAATTGATGTCCTTAATTACTGTAACGACGCCACCGTACATCGGCTTGGCTTTGTGGGGGTGTGTCTCGCTTTTCTTGGCGTCGTGGTCATGTCCCTTGTGATCATCGGCTGCAATGACATTGGTTGACAACAGCAGTGCAGCGGCGACAGACAGGATTGCGTGGGTGAGTTTCATGGTTTCTCCTTGGATTAAACAGGGTTAAGGGTGTAGCTGTGGGAGTGCCGGTTCGGTATCGGCGGTAAAGTCTTCTTCGTCAGGATCCTTGCCGTGTGCAAGGCGGTATAACAGCGGCAAGACCAGCAAGGTCAAAATGGTCGATGACAGGATGCCGCCAATGACGACGGTTGCCAGCGGACGCTGCACCTCGGCACCGGTACCGGTGGCAATGGCCATCGGTATGAAGCCCAATGAAGCAACCAATGCCGTCATCAATACAGGACGCAAGCGGGTCAAGGCCCCTTCGTGGATGGCCTCATCGAGCGAACGGCCTTCTTCGCGCAGGGTACGGATGAATGACAGCATCACCAGTCCGTTCAAAACGGCAACCCCGGACAGAGCGATAAAACCGACCGCTGCCGAGATGGACATGGGGATGTCGCGCAGCCAGAGCGCAATAATGCCGCCGGTCAGCGCGAACGGGATCCCGGTAAAGACAATCAGCCCGTCCTTGATGTTATTGAACATCATGAACAGCAGCGTAAATACCAGAAGCAATGAAAGTGGAACAACGATTTGCAAACGCTGCGTTGCCGATTGCAATTGTTCGAATGTCCCGCCCCAGGTTGTCCAGTAGCCGGACGGGATACTCACTTGCTTCTGAATTTCCTTTTCTGCTTCCGGCACAAAAGAACCGATGTCCCGACCCCGTACATTCGCGCTGACCACGATGCGGCGCTTCCCATTCTCCCGGCTGATTTGATTCGGCCCGGGTGCTGGATCCAGCGTAGCGACTTCGCCCAGCGGAATATAGTTCCGTGTCTCTGTCCCATTTTCCGTACCGGTATGTGGCAATCGAATTGGCAAGCGCTTGATCGCTTCAGGATCGCTGCGCAGGTATTCTGGCAAGCGCACTAAAATATCGAAACGCCGGTCGCCTTCAAACATCGTACCGGCTTCGCGGCCTCCAGTTGCGATCGCTACTGCTTCCTGGATATCGCCGATATTGAGTCCGTAACGCGCAGCCTTGTCCCGATCGATGTTGACCGTCAACATCGGCAAACCAGTGGTCTGTTCGGTTTTGACAGCCTCCGCACCGGGAATCTTTGCCAACACGGCATTCACCTTTGCGGCGGTGGCATTCAAGACGTCCATATCGTCGCCGAATATCTTGACCGCTACGTCGCTACGCACGCCAGAAATCAATTCATTGAACCGCATCTGGATCGGTTGCGTGAACTCGTAATTGCTACCCGCAACTTTCATCACCGCAGCTTGCAGTGCAGCGTCGAGTTCAGCACGGCTGCGCTTCGGTTTCGGCCAATCCGATTCCGGCTTGAGCATGACAAAGGTATCGGCAACGTTTGGCGGCATCGGATCCGATGCAATCTCCGCCGTCCCGAGTTTGGCAAATACCCGTTCTACTTCAGGAAATTTCTTGATGGTTGTCTCAAGCTCTTCCTGCATTTTTACTGCCTGCGTCAGGCTGGTACCCGGAATGCGCAACGCATGCAGCGCAATATCGCCTTCGTTCAAATTGGGTACGAACTCGCTGCCCATCCGAGTGGCCAGCAACAGCGACAGGACGACCAGGATGCCAGCGGCGGTCAATACAACGGGCTTGTTGGCCATGACCTTGACCAGCATTGGCTCGTACGCACGCTTGCAAAAAGCCATCACACGGCTTTCTTTTTCTGCGACCTTGTCGCCGATAAAGAGTGCCACTGCAGCAGGAATAAAGGTGATCGACAGGATCATCGCGCCCACCAATGCCGCCACAACGGTAAATGCCATCGGGTGGAACATCTTTCCTTCCACGCCGGATAAGGCAAAAATGGGCAGGTAAACGATCATGATGATCAACTGGCCAAATAGCAGCGGCCGACGAGCCTCCTTCGCTGCGGCAAACACTTCATGGAAACGTTCGGTGCGTGTTAATGCGCGGCCCTGATGCTGTTGCGCATGCGCCAGCCGGCGCACGCAGTTTTCCACGATCACGACCGCGCCATCGATGATGATACCGAAGTCGAGCGCGCCCAGGCTCATCAGGTTGGCGCTGACCTTGTAGGTCACCATTCCCGTAAAAGTAAAGAGCATCGATAACGGGATCACCATGGCGGTGATAAACGCAGCCCGGATGTTCCCCAGAAAAAGGAACAGGACGGCAATAACCAGAACCGCGCCTTCCAGCAAGTTTTTCTTGACGGTGTTAATTGCCTTGTCCACCAGAATGGTGCGGTCATAGACGGTAGCGGCATGGATCCCCTTGGGCAGGGTGCGATTAATCTCGACCATCTTTTTGTCGACCGCTTGCGACACGGTACGACTGTTCTGGCCGATCAGCATGAATACCGTGCCCAGCACGACTTCTCGTCCATTTTCAGTAGCCGCACCGGTGCGCAGCTCGCGTCCGATCTCGACTTCGGCAACATCGCGAATCCGGACCGGTACGCCCTGGACATTGGACAGGATGATATTGCGAAGATCGTCCATCGACCGGGCCTGACCCGGTGTGCGAATCAGGAATTGCTCGCCACTCTTTTCGATGTAGCCGGCGCCGACGTTATTGTTGTTGCGATCGATGGCTTCGACCACTTCTTGCATGGTCAGACCGTAGGAACTCAGACGTGTCGGGTTAGGCGTGACGTGGTATTCCTTGGCATAGCCACCGATTGAATTGATTTCCGTTACACCCGGCACATTGCGCAATTGCGGTTTAATGATCCAGTCCTGGATTTCTCGCAAGTCGGTTGGCGTGTAGGGTGTGCCGTCCGGCTTTTTCGCGCCGTCGACCGCTTCTACCGTCCACTGATAAATTTCGCCAAGACCGGTGGAGATCGGACCCATCATCGGCGTCACTCCCTCAGGAAGACTTTCCTTTGCTTCTTGAATGCGCTGATTGACAAGTTGCCTGGCAAAGTACAGGTCGGTGCCATCCTTGAAGATCACAGTGACCTGCGACAAACCGTAACGCGAAAGGGAACGCGTCTGCTCCAGATCCGGCAAGCCGGACATCACGGTTTCGATCGGGAAAGTAATGCGTTGCTCCGCTTCCAACGGCGAATAGCCCGGCGCCGAGGTATTGATTTGCACCTGCACATTGGTGATGTCGGGCACGGCATCGATCGGCAGCTTTTGGTAGCTGTAGATACCGATACCGGCCATGGCGAAGACCGCTAGCAGGACGAGCCAGCGATGTTCGATGGAAAAACGAATGATGCGTTCAAACATGATGGTTTTCCTTTTCCGTCAATGGGCGTGTTCGGCACTGCCTTTGCCTTGTTCCGCCTTGATGACGAAACTGCCGGCAGCGGCATAACGGGAACCTGGCTTCAGGCCTTTGACGATTTCGATCATTTTTCCGTCGGAGCGACCGGTCACGACCGGCTGGGGAATGAATCCATTGGACACTTTGACGAACACGGTCGGGCTGTCGTTGACGCTTTGCACGGCATCAACCGTCACCGCCACCGGAATCTCAGCCTGGTTTAAAATGACCTCAACGTTGACAACGAGTCCAGGGCGCCAAGCCATCTGCGGATTTGCTAACGTTATGCGCGCCATGGCGGTGCGCGTCTGCTCGCCCAACAAGGACCCCACGTACGAGATGGTGCCGGACGCTGTGGCATCCAACACGGTGGCCTTGACGGTTGTTTTTGCGCCGACCCGGACGATATTGATGTCCTTGGCCGGCACGCTGATTTCAGCCCATACGGTCGAAAGATCGGACAAGGTAAACACTTTGGCGTCTTCCTTGACCGATTCGCCCAGCGAAATATGCTTTTCAACGATCATGCCGTCGAACGGTGCACGCAGTTCAAAACGATTCAACGGGCCTGAACTGACCGCGGATGCGCCGATCGCCTCCAATTGCTGGCGTGCATTTTGTACGGCGATCTCGGCGGTGCTCAACGCCTGTTGTGCCTGCAGGTAGTCCTGTTCAGCCGAGATTTTTTCCTGCCAAAGCTTTTTTTCTCGATCGTAGGTCAGTTTTGCCATGGCAAGCTGCTTTTGCGACGCCATCAACTCGCTGCGCTGTTTGGACAATTCAGTGCTGGAAATGACGGCTAGCACCTGCCCCTTTTTTACCTGCTGACCCAGATCGGCCGTCACACTCTGGACAACGCCGGACAGACGCGGCACGACGTGCGCTGTGCGGTCTTCGTTGAAGCGGATTTCTCCAGGCAACTGAAGAGTGCTATTGATACGTGCCGCGCCTGTAGTTTCTATCGTCACCCCAGCCCTCTTGATTTGTGTGTCCGAAAGTTTGACCTTGCCTTCTTCCTTTTCGAAAGAGAACAGGAACGGCTCTTTCCCGCGTTGCGCGGCGATGGTTGCTTCAAATACGTGAGGTTCGGCAATCGACTGCTTACTGAGCAAATTGTCTTTGTCGATAGTAAAGCTGAATTCTTCCTTGCTGCCGTCTGGCCGCGTTACCGTAGCCGAGACGTTAGCCGCAGCCGGTGGCAAGGCTTTGCCTTTTTCATAAAGCCAGATCCTAAAACGCGGGGGACCGCCATCCTCGGCCAGCAATACTTCCAGACCGAAGTCGCCCTCGGTGAACAAATTGCCGCCGTGCGCGCCTTTGACAGAGCCTTCATGGTGTTCAGCATCGCCATGTCCCTTGGCATCGCTATGCCCACTTTCAGCCTTTTTACCATGGTGTTCACCATCGGCATGGCCCTTTCCATGTTCGTGTTTTTCTTCCGCATGTCCGCCATGCCCGGCTTCTTCACCAGCCGGTTTCGGTTTACTCGTAAAGAAAATCAATGCGCCCAGCACTAGGCCAATCACAATCATCACGAGGATGATCTTTCGTTGCTTGGTATCTATGTTCAAATTTTTCATATGGTTTCCTATCGCGCTCCTGCCGCTGGCAGAAGGCTCGTGGTCAACGGATCGGCAATGCCGACAATGCGTTCAATTTCGGCTGCCGCGCGGTGTGTTTCGGACAGCGCTTTAACATATTGGGATCGCCCCTGCAGCAAGGTGCGCTGGGCATCCAACACATCAAGGAAATTGAACTTACCTAGTTCGAACCCCTTGGTTGCTGCGTCGTACGCGCTTTGCGCACCGGGCAACACTTCTTGTTGCAGCAACTGGACTTCTGCACGTGCCGTTGCATGTAGTGCATGAGCTTGCGCTAGTTCACTGTTCAGCCGCACCTCAGTCACCGTCAGTTCGTCTTGCGCCTTGTGGGCACGTTGCGCCGCCTCCTGAACATTCCCCTGATTGCGGTCGAAAAATGGCAGTGGGATGGATACCCCGAAAATGGCTTGATCGCGGCCCAGCTGTTCATCGCGCTTGAAACCGACAGAAAGCGTCGCGTCCGGCATGCGGCGTGAACGTTCGATTTGTGTTAGGGCCTGACGTCGTTCGACCTCAATTTTCGCGCGTAATAAACCAGGGGATTCTTGCAGACGACGCGTAAGCTCTTCCAGTGGAGGCATTGCAGGCAAGGCATCACCTAGAGCTTCGACGGAAGAAAAACGAGGCGTAACACTGCCCCAGGTTGTCGCCAGCCGCTTGCGCGCGTTGAGTTCATCGCCAGCTGCTTGCACCAGCTCTATGCGCACGACAGATTCGGCTACACGCGCTTTGGTTTCATCTACCGGCGAAATCTTGCCGGCGCTGACCCGTCGCGATGCTGCCATGGTTCCTCGCTGCGCCAGCTCAACCGAAGTCTGTGCGAGACGGTGGCGCTCTTGCGCGGCAAGTAGGTCGTAAAACGCAGTGATGACAGCCGCACGAATATCGGCTCGTTTGGCGTTCGATTCGGCGATGGCTGCCTCGCGGCCGCGTTGTGCTGCCGTAATGCGCGCCGAGCGTTTTCCACCGAGTTCGATCGGCTGATTCAGTTGGACTGTCGTCGTGCGCGTGGCTTTTTGCTGGTCTTCGACGAGTGTTTCAAGTTCGGGATTGGGAATGATGCCGGCCTGACGAAGTGCGCCGTCGCTGGCATCGATTTCCCGCATTGACGCAGTGATTTCCGGGTTGAGTTTGAACGCAAGGTCCAATGCCAGCGGCAGGGTGAGCTGGCCGGTGGGCTCAACAATATTCGCGTTGGCAGCGCTCCAAAGCAACCGATTATCGGCGGAAGTCTGGGCGTGCGCAGGGTGTGTGACAAGCGCCGCTAATGCAAGCGGCAATAACAGTTTTTGCATCGAATTCTCCGAGTGAAATGAACAAGGGAATCCGGCAAGGTGCGCGGTAAGCTAACGAGAAAGAGAAATCGGAAGTAAAGCGACTCGCCGGATCAGACGGCGAGTGCCCATTTTGGCCGCTCGGGCCGATCGGGAGAGATGGTTTTGATGGTAACTACGTTGAAATCGTCGGCGATCACTGCTGGTGCATAGAGTTGTAATGCTAATGCCATCGGCGCAATTGCCGCCACCGCACCGTGACAACTGACGCAATCCGGATGTGCCTGCGTCTGGGTAATATTGTTCTTGCTAACGCCGTCATCGGTTTGCACGCCTTCGTGCTTATGCTCATGATGACCAAAGTGCGTTGTCGTCTCTTGTTCGTGCTGGCAATACGACGCCGCTACCGCCCAGGAAAACTGGATCGGCATCAATACCAACAAGAAAATGACAAGGAGTTTTTTCACGATGGGAATAATAGCATTGATAATGCCTCTACCATACTTCGTTCGTTGAATACCAGCGCCAAGTTTGACATAGTCACACTCGCGTTGCCTTCAATTCGCTTCGCGCCTGACTGATCACGGAATACGCCGCAGTCAACCCGAGAACGCCCATGATTGCCGCAACCACAATGTCAGGCCAGCTAGATTGGGTGCCAAATACACCCAGTGCTGCCACCATCACAGCCATATTGCCGATTGCGTCATTACGAGTACACAGCCACACGGATCGCATGTTGGCGTCCCCATTGCGGTAGGCGAACAACAATGCTGCGACAGACAAATTGGCAAGCAACGCAATGCCACCGATGATGCCCATGGTGCTTGCCTTTGGTAAAACGCCATGTGCCAAACTCCACACCGCAGACGCGAGAACGAAGATGCCGTACCCGCCCATGGTCAATCCCTTGAATAATGCCGTACGTGAACGCCAGACAGGCGCCAGGGCCAGGACGAAGAGGGACAGTCCGTAGTTGGCAGCATCACCGAAAAAATCGATCGCATCCGCCAGCAACGATACCGATCCGGCATGCCAGCCGCCAGCAAGCTCCACGAAAAACATGGATGCATTGACGAACAGCGCTATCCACAGGATACGACGGTACCGGGGATCGATCGGCGGCTTTTCGGGGGAACAGGCACTTGCGCAACAGTCGGACATCGTTTTTCCTTTCAGGTATAGTCACCATTAGACACCCTGTAGCTGCTACAGGGTCAAGCATCTATTTTAAAGGAGTTTTTATGCGGCATTCGTCGATCAAAATAGGTGAATTAGCTAGGCTAACGGGATCGCAAGTAGAAACCATCCGCTACTATGAAAGAGAAGGCTTGCTGCCGACAGCCGCCCGGTCGGACGGGAATTACCGGCTCTATGACGACGCACACGTTGAACAGCTGCAATTCATCCGCCATTGCCGCTCACTCGACATGACGCTCGATGAAATCAGACACTTGCTCGCATTTCGCACAGAGCCGGAAAAAAATTGTGGTGATGTAAATGAATTGCTCGACAGGCACATCGGTCATGTGGGGAGCCGTATTATCGAGCTGCAGGCTCTGGAAAAGCAATTGAAGAAGTTGCGCAGCCTGTGCCGGCGTACGCAAAAGGCAAAGGATTGTGGGATCCTGCAAAGCTTGTCGCAACCGGAAAGCACGGCGCCAACGAATCTGGGTACGCACAACGGAGGGTGTCACTAGCCGATAATAAACCTAGCTTTTTCCTTCACTTGCGCCGGCGAAAGTGAAGTTCTAAATTAGAATTTCATGGCTGCTTAACTAGGAAACGAGGTCCCGTAGATCTCCCTGAATTTTTGTTTGGCAGAATAAAATTCATCTTTTCCCAAATGCGTGATCGCCTCCAGGGATCGCGCATAAGCTTGACGGGCTTTGTATTCGAAGCTGCCGGTACGCCAAACATAAGAGCCACTGCCTGGCGCCGTCCAATAATGTTGTGTTGATGATTGCGCACCCAAAAAGCTGAAGAAGTCGCGCGTCAGCCAGTCGTAATACAAATAAGATTTATCCTTGTGTTCCCACGTTGCCATGAACTGATAGGCCAGCGTATCAATCAGCATCCCGCTCATTGATACATCGTTGTAATCTCTCCAGGCTCTTACCATGCGCCCGAGTTCAACCAGATTCCTATTGCATTCGACGTTCCGGGCAATAAACGCATCAATTTCATGCTTGGGCTTACACGTTTTCCAGGATCCGCCGTTGTTGGAATCAGCATACGTATAGCTACCGCTATCGTTCAAAAATACCGGGACAATTTCAAAAGTAAGCCCGTCGGTAAAAGCGATACTCACTATTTGCCCATCAGCGACAGTGGCTGAATTCGGATAAGTCGTATCTACAGATTGACGAACAGCTTGCAGCAATGCGGATTGTTTGCCCGATGCATAAGCATTGAAACGTTCGTATACTGAATATGGTAGAACATAGATGAGATCGATATCGCTCACCGATGGAATAGCTGTGTTGCGCCCATAAGAACCTGAGTAGAACCGATTTTCCGTGTCGGAATTAATGTTGCGGAAATCTGCATTTAGTTGTTTCGTAAGTCGAGCGGTTCGGTATGAAACAGAGCTGCGTTTTGTCTGAGGAATGGAAATTTCGGAGCAAAATTGTTGGAAAAATAGAGCAACTGACACGCGTAATCCTTTCTTGACTTAAAAACTGCAAACGGCAGTAAGATGACAGACCACACGGGCAACGATGGCAAGCATAGTCAACACAATCACAACGGAAAAAGTGAGCGGCAGTTTGTCGCGCAGCACAGTAAAGTGCTTTTGCTCGTCAATCCATTCAATTTGCTGCTGCCAGAAAAATTTGTAATGCGCATACCAGTCGCTGAGAAATATCTGCTTGCTCACCGTATGCACAAAAGCGTCTTCATATAGTTTTTCGTGGCGATCCACGTAAGCCGTAAAGTCGGCCGCATCCGGCAAGGACTTCACTTCGTAGTACATCGAGCGAAGCTTGTTATAACAGTCCGTCAGTCGTTTGCCGCCTTCTTCATATTTCTGTTTCTCCGCGTTGTAGCCATTGATATACAAGGAGGATATGGCAAATAACAGCATCAATGCGGACACCTCGTTCTTGGCCAACGGGGGAATAAATAGTGCGTAAATACCGACAACAAATGCCGCGAAGCCGAGCCAGCCTGGCATTTTTTCGATGAGGTCGAAAGTGGCGAAATGTTTCTTTGCGCCATAGCCCAGGTTATAGCCGCTCTCGGCAATCAACTTCAGCAAATTTTCTTTATTCATTCTTTGATTCATCCCGTCTAAAGTCGATAGCACACGAAAAGGAACGCCTACGATATGAAAATTGCCTATTCAAGGGCTATTTGGTGACACTTGCGATTTTCCCAAGGGAATTGCCAATTAATATTTATCCAAAAGCTGTAGCGACGGGAGTTTAGTGAATATTATTGGAGTACCTTGGGCGTGTTATTGAAGTTAGTGAAGCCATTTCATTGCACCGACCAAGTGGACGAAACTGAGAAACCGGGTGTCGAGTTTTTCATAGCGAGTGGCGATTCTTCGGTAAATTTTCATTCTCTGGAAAAGGTTCTCAATCAAATGTCGTGCTCGGTATTTGATTGAATCGAAAGGTCTTGCTTGTTTTCGATTGATTTTGGGTGGAATGACGACTTCCCTGCCATGTTCTGTCGCTTCCTGCACAATGGCATTACTGTCATAAGCTTTGTCAGCCAAAAGTTGCTGACCTGGCAGGCCCTTGATTAAGTCCGACAGCTCGCCTGTGTCCGAAACATTACCTGCTGTGAGCTTGAAACGCAGCGGGTTACCTAAGGCATCACAGACTGCGTGGATTTTGGTATTGAGCCCTCCGCGAGACACGCCAATTGCTTGAGGACCGTTTTTTTTGACGCCCCGGCGCTGGCTTGATGCGCCTTGCAGGAAGTCGAATCGACCATCAGTTGCGAATAGCGCTGCGTCAGAAACTACTCGCCATGCGATAGAAGACGCTCACCGAACTTTCGCGCGCGAAAGTTCAAGAAAAACGCTGAAGAACTCCCGCAGCTCAGATTTTTATCCTTATCCTTCAGTGGAGCGAATAATTTCACTAATTCTTTGATTTCAAAAGACGCCCAAATTTTCTGGGCTTTGGGCGTAGCGCCTCTTTTAGGGCTTCCTTTCTACGCAGTACAGAAAAATCCGTGTGTTCAATCAAAATTTTCCATCTAAGGCGGGATAAATATATATTATCACGCGTTAAAAAAACGAGATTTATTATGTTTTATTAGCTACAATTGATATGTATATACATAGTACATACTACAGTATGTAATTTAAGGGGCGATCATGGCACGTAGCGGCTTATACAAATCGGATGTTCAAAAGGCGCGCGATGCGCTGCTGGCACAGGGAAAGCATCCATCACTCGATGCAGTGCGCATCGAACTGGGTAATACGGGCTCCAAAAGCACCATTCATAAGTATTTAAAGGAACTGGAAACCGAAGATGGCGGCGCCGATGGCCGCAAGGCGTCGGTCAGCGAAGCGGTGCAGGATCTCGCTGAACGCCTGGCCAGCCAATTACATGCCGAAGCGGCTGTTGCGGTCGACGACATGGTAGCAAAGGTAGCGGAACAGGCGCGCGCGCATCAGGCGCAGATGGCAGAACTACAGGCGGAACGCGATCGCTTTAGCGCGCAGCTGCAACAGACGGAATCGGCCTGGCGGCAGGAAACGGATGCGCACCAGGTCAGCAAAATGGCATTGCAGCGCGAAGCGGTCACCCGGGCGACGTTGGAAGAACAGACGACCGGACTGCGGGAACGTCTGTCTGAAAACGAGGCGCACCGTCAGTCGCTGGAACAAAAGCATGACCATGCAAGGCAGGCGCTCGAGCACTATCGCGAGTCGGTTAAGGAACAGCGTGACCAGGATCAGCGGCGCCATGAGCAACAAATCCAGCAGCTGCAAGCGGAAATGCGCCAGCTGCAGCAAACGGTCGTCGTCAAGCAAGATGAGGTCACGCGCTTAAATCAGGAAGGTGCACGCCTGGTGGCCGACTTGTCGCATGCGCAAAAAACGGTTTATGACGGCCAGACGGTGATCCGTGCTATCGAGAAAAAGCTCGACATGCTGCAGACGGTCGAACAGCGTTGTGCCTTGCTCGAAGCGCAGATCGCTGCCAGGGATGCCGCCGTGGACGACCTGAAGGTGCGCCTGGCCGACGAGAGCCGGCAAAAAGGCGAAGCGACGGACCAGGGGCAATCGCTCCAGGTGCAGTTGGCAGAATGTCGCGCCAAATTGGACGCACAACAAGTCATTGCAGCTGATTTGCGGGCGATGCTGGTTCAGCAGAAGGCGCCAAACGAAGTGCAGCGAACCCGCAATATCGACGCATAATACATGCCTGTAGCGGCATGTTTTGCTGTAT
>Ga0102912_1000040_pt1 | contig 16045 bp, 10 predicted proteins | sample Colrivmeta1560A3_FD_78499 | JGI IMG/M metagenome (GOLD analysis project Ga0102912, IMG submission 78499) | Estuarine microbial communities from the Columbia River estuary - metaG 1560A-3 | ecosystem: Environmental > Aquatic > Marine > Intertidal zone > Estuary | place: USA: Columbia River...
AAAAAAAAAAGACAAATAAAAAAATAATAAAAAAAAAGGGGAAAAAAAAAAAAACTTATTTATATTAATAAAAAAAAAATATTACATTAAATAAAAAAAAAAAGATTTATAGAATATAGATAATAAAAATTATATTGAATTTTATAAGCTTTATTATAATTTAATAAAAAATTCAATTATAAACAATGAATAATTCACAATTAAAAAATAATGAGCCTACGTAAAGTAAGAATCTTAAGGCTCAATGGATGACTCCTAAATAGAAGGATAAGTTTGAGATGAATGATAGTTGTTGTGTATGTAAAAGGACATTTGGTAAATATTTATTAAAATAGCATCACTGGTAAATATAATTTTTAATAAATGAATAAATAAAATAAAAAACAGTAGATACTGTGCTAAATCTGTATGTTCAGATTGTTCAAAGTGTAAAATAAATGATTAAAAGAGTTGTGATATTTGTGTAATGAAGGTTGAATTAAAAAAGGATATTGATTAAACTAAAGAAACTCTTATGATTCAAGGAAAATTACTAAGCAGAATGAAAATTCAAATCAAAGAAACTGAAGAATTTTCATCTTAAAAAGATATCCTAACATAAGATAAAGTTGCATCGGTAAATAAATATTTATATTAATATAATATAAAATAAAATATATATTATAGATGATGTAGCTTAAAATCTAATAGGATCTTTGGCTTGAATAAATTGAAGCTAATTGCGGGAAAATTAATGAATAAATTAAGATTAAATAAGAAAATAATTTTCGTTAGATAAAAACTATATAGGTAGATTAATAAGCTATTAAAGATAAAGAAGCTGAGATAGCTAAAATGAAGGCTCAGATATATAATACTGAAACCGATGTCGCATCGAAAAAAGAATAGCTTGAAAGTAAAAAATAATAGTATGAGAATCTATAATAATAGGAGTAGGATTTAATAACCGGAGTATAATTTATTTTTAATTTGCTTTAATAATAAATAAAATTAAATAAATAAATATTTATATTGTATTATTTATTATATTATATCAAAACTATAGCGATCCTATCTTCAAATGGAGGAGGAAGATTTAAGAGCTAATTAACGTAAAACTTTATAGTAATCAGGTTTAGGTTAGAGTATGATAGACACATTTTAACCATCAGATTTGAATGATACATAATAAACTAATCCACGTGAATCATTTAAAAATAAAAGTTTGATTAAATCAATTTCAGAAACATAGCTTTAAAATACAAATAATTTTTTACCTAATTCTAATCTTAATGGTAAGGATAAGAATACTCTACTATCAAAACCTACTAATTCAAGACCAAGTTATAATAGACCCAGTTCCATGGCTAGAAAGTAAAAAAAAAATAGAATTATGGAAAATGATCTAACATCAGCCTAATAAGAAAGTATCGATGAAGTCCAACTGGGTAATAAAAAAGATAATGAATGCAAATTATTTTGAATAATTTTTATTAAATAAATTTATTCATCAAAATCATAAATTCTTTAAAAAAAATTTTAAACTATAAATTTATACTATTATTATATAATATTATAAATTAAATATGAATAAATATGGTATAAATAATCCTAAAAAAAATCCTGGACCCATTTTAAAAGTAAAAAAAAGATTAGATTTATCGGAAATTAAATAAACAGAGAATAAATTTTAGAGTTTAATGAATTCCTATGATTCACGAAATTTATCATCCGAAATCTAAATAGACAATTCATATATTAATGATATAAATAAAAATATAAATGAATAGAAATAAGAAAATTTAAGTAAGTTTAATCATCAATAAAAATAATTTTACTCTAAAATCAATCAAAATTTATAATCAAAAACATTTCAATAAATCGGTAGTCCACAACCCATTTCCAGCATAAGATTAATGAATAATTAAGTTAAAATCACACTATAAAATGAATATGGATTATCGTAATAATAGAATCATAATGATTTAGGTTTAAAACGCAGATTTCTTTAATTACCCAATTTGGATAAATCATAAGTATTTTAACGATCTTCTGGTAGTATTTCCAGATGTTCGTCACCTTCGCATTAATAACAATAATAATAATAATAATAATAATAATAATAATAATAATAATAGTAATAATAATTAAATAAATAATAATAATTAAATTAATAATAGGAATATTAATTGTAAAATGAATAATTATTATAAAATGATTTGTAATTTACAAGTAAAAATTTATATTTGTATGATACAGGTGATGGTGATATGGCTCCTGAGGAGTTGACATAGCGATGTTAAAACGAGGAGCCTCCTCATGGCTAGTGTCCCATATTTAATTAGGGTAGTTATTGTTGGGTGGATATGCGTATATTAGATTGGAATGAATAAAAAAAGCGGTATAGGGTTTAAATATTAAATAGTGGAGTTATTAAATATGTTTAAAGGCTTTCGTTGAGACTTAGATGGTAAGACAATGAATAATTTAACAAACGATTATAGTAATGCCGTAGAAGGTAAAAGATAGCTGAGGAGGAAAATCGATTTTTGATTTATGTGGATGGTATCTTAGATGAATATATTAGTACATAGCATTCTTAGGTGAGAATTAAAAGATTGAGTAATAGTAATAAATTTGATAGGCGAAATGAAAATTTAAAAAAATTGATGAATTAGCTTTTATCGGAATCAATGGGTTTATTTAAAAGGATGATGAAAAAGTGTTATGTTCTGAGGGAGATGGTTGATCCTAATAGCTGGTAAAAATTTAAGTAATTAAGAATAAATATAAGAGGTTAATAATAGTTTGAATTTAATCAAGTGATTATGATTGGGTAGAAACGTTAGTTTGATTTTTAAAATGTGTAAGCAATAATAAAAAATTAATTTTTGGGTGCAAAATAATCTGTTATTTAAATGTTTAAATAGTTTTATAGAAAGTGTGAAAAATTTGATAATTATTATTTGATAAATTGTAATGGATGTAAATAAGTTTTTCCTATATAATTAGAGGAGTTTAATTAGGTGATAATTGAATTATAGTAAAGGGATAGATAAGTTTTATAAAATTAATGGAGGGATTATTTGATAACTGAGATATAGGATAGTCTTAGTTCTACATATAGATTCTATTTACCTTTTTTATAGTAATACCTAGGTAGTGAGTTAAATAGATTGATATATAGGATAGAATTTATGTATGCGGATAAATTATAAAATTTACTAACTCGTTCATTGGATAATTATTCAGATTTTCTATTAGGATTTTGTTTGGAGCCATAATTGCCATATAGAATACATGCTAATGGGTTATTTAAGATTTCAATAATAATAAATTAAAATAATAGCTAAAAAAAATAAAAAAATAATGTTAATACTAATAGTAAAACAGAGCGGATTGCTGCAAAAAAATTAAAATCACCTGAAATATAAATTATTGATGAGGAGATTGATGATGTAATAATATTAGACCCTCCTATTTATAAAATAAGGGAGACAATACTTGGACCATATGATGGAATAATTGAAAGTATTAAGGTGTGTTGTAAATTGGAGAAGGATTTGGTGCCTCTGATAAAGAGGTCAGACATGGAGGCATTAGAATTCGAGAATTCATTGATTTAGAGGTATAAGGAAAGGGGATTGAATTATCTGAATGATGAGTTTAGAAAAGCGTAGGAATTGGCAGATTAATTTAAAAAATATTAATTTTTATTGATTCCATTATAAAATAATCCAAAAAAAATATAGGAGATATTTGGAGTTGATTTAAAAGATTAACCATTTTTGACACAAATAGATGAATAGAGCCTAAAAAACTCAATATAAATGATAAAGTAGTCGTTATAGAATGTAAGGGCTATTTGCTCTGATGAGGTGATAACAGGATTATTTTATATAAGTACTAATTAAGTAAAAGATATAATGATATAGAGGGGTTAAGAGAATTAGAATTATTTATTATAAAAGTGTAGTGATGTATTAAGATAGAGTCTGTAAAGAAATTCAAAGGCTTATAATGATATGCATATTAAAACTACAGCTGTACCTAAAACAGAGAGGGAGCTGATTGACTTAAAATTATTTGTCGATGATAAGGATAGGATACTAAGAAATCTTTCTTAAGAGACTAGTATAATTAGGCGTTACATAAATTATTTAGAGGAATAGTTTTTTTAGTTTGATGATAAAATTGTTGAGGATTATTATTTGATTTTATAATGGCCAGAAGAGGTGAAGCATTCAATCAAGCAGGGATCAAAATTATTACAATCACAGGAGGCTAGATTTATGGAGAACCTGGAGATTGAAAAAGAAAACTTTTCTAGAACTTTCTTAAAGGTCCAAGAGTAGTTGAATTTGATAAAAAATTTTACAAAGTATAGTAAGACTAAAGATTACATTATGGATGTGGTTAAATTATAGGATTAATTGAATCTCGCTTTAGAGGAGGTTAAGAGTTTCAATGAGCGAGAACACTTATTTAAACTTACAATTACATCCTATGATGAATTTAATTCCATAATTAAGGAGTTCAAGCCATATAATATGTTATGGTCATTGGCTAGTGATTTCGATATGGAAAAGCATTCTATAATGAATGGGCCCTTCACGAAACTCAGTATAAATTATATATAAAAGAAGATATCTATGTTTATACATGAATCGATGAAGTTATCAAAATTATTTTTAGAGCTTAGCGATGAAAATCATTAGATGATTACACGGGAGTTTAGAAGGGATATTGATCAAATTCGTGAAAAATTATGGGTGATAGAATTACTTACTGTTGAAGCTTTTTTAAAAAAACCATCGCATTGGAAGGAGCTCTTTAAGGAATGTAGAATACCTGATATTGAGCCTAATGAGGATATGACATTTACTGTATTGATATAAAAAGGCATTATTGAAATGAGGGATATAGTTGAGGAAGCATCTAGAAAGGCTGAAAAATAGTGGAATTTAGAAAAAAAATTAAATGAAATGCATGATAGGATGAGAGATGTTAAGATTGAAGTTTAGTCCTTCAAAGGAACATATATATTTAAAAGCGTAGATGATATTTAATAGACATTAGATGAATAGTTAAATGGACTTATGATGATGAAAGCCTCCCCGTACATTCGCGGGTGTTTGAATAAGGCATTTTAGCTTGAGTATAAGATAGTCTTAATTTAGGATACAATAGAGGGTGGTATTAAATGTTAAAGAAAATGGATGTATTTAGAGCCTATATTCAGTAGTGAGGATATTAAAAAAAAGTTGGCCTAAGAAAAATTGAAGTTTGATAGCGTAGATAAAAATTGGAGGAATTAGATAGAAATATTTTATAAGGAGCCATTCATATGGGATGCAATAGAATCAGATAAGGTTAAAAATGAATTTGAGATGTGCAACAAAATTCTTGATTAAATTTAAAAATCTTTGAGCGACTATCTAGAATCCAAAAGAAACTTTTTTCCCAGGTTTTATTTTTTAAGCGATGAGGAGTTATTAGAGATCTTAGCATAAACCAAGGATCCATCAACAGTGCAGAAACATATAGGTAAATGCTTTGAAGCAATAAATTTCTTATAATTCAATGAGAAGTAAGAAGTTGTCGCGATTTAATCATAGGAAAAGGAATAAATTTCCCTTACAAAAATAGTTGATGTTAATTCAGGTGATAAAAAAGGTAATATAGAACGTTGGCTATCTGAAATAGAAACAGTTATGTAGGAAACAGTGTAATATCTTTGCAATTAAACTTTTAAGGATGTTGAAACATCTAGAGTTGATTGGGTTCTAAAATGGCCAGCTCAGTGTATATTGGTTGTTAATTTAATTAGATGGACCAGAAATTGTGAAAATGCTATATTAGGATGGGGAGTGGGTGGATAGCGTTGGGATTTATAGCATTTTTATTAATAATAGAAAGAGTAATTGGTGCAAACAGTGGATTTGGTGAGGCGTAATTTAACTCCACTATAAAGAATTACATTGGGATCTCTTGTTGTCATTGATGTCCATGCTAAAGATATTGTTCATAATCTAATGGTTTAAGAATGTAAATCAATTACAGAATTTAAATGGATTTCCCAGCTCCGATAATATTAAACAGAAAAATCAGAAAATGAGGATTCTTAATTTAAAATTTTGGTTAAAATGGTCAACGCCGAAATTCCCTATAGATTTGTGTATTTGGGTAATACAAATAGATTAGTCATTACTCCTCTCACAGATAGATATTATAGGACTCTAATAGGTGAACTACATTTATGTTACGGAGGTGCACCGGAGGGTCCTGCAGGTACAGGAAAAACTGAAACAGTTAAAGACTTAGCTAAGGCTATAGCAGTTTAATGTGTCGTATTTAATTGCTCTGATGGTTTAAATTATCTTGCGATGAGTAAATTTTTTAAGGGTCTTGCTAGCTCTGGAGCATGGTGTAGTTTTGATGAATTCAATAGAATTGATCCAGAAGTATTATCTGTTATTGCTTAATAAATATTTACTATTCAAACTGCTATCAAAGAAAAAAGGAAAATTTTTTATTTTGATGGTAGTGATATACGGCTTGTTTCTTCTTGTGCCATCAATATTACAATGAATCCAGGATATGCAGGTCGCTCGGAGTTACCAGATAATTTGAAGATTCTTTTTAGACCATGCGCTATGATAGTTGCTGATTATGCTATGATAGCTGAAATATATTTATATAGTGTAGGGTATTAGAGAGCACGTGAATTAAGTGTTAAAATAGTAGCAAGTTTAAAATTATGCACAGAGTAATTGAGTCCATAGGATCATTATGATTTTAGTATGCGTGCTTTGAAGGCCATACTAACCTGTGCAGGAAATTTAAAAAGAACATTGAATTAAACTGAGGATGTTATATGCCTCAGAGCCCTGATGAATGTAAATTTACCCAAATTCACAGAAATTGATACTCCATTATTTATATCAATCACCAACGATTTATTTCCTGATGTAAAATTACCTGAATAGGACTATACAAATTTAAAGAGGTAATTAATTCATTGCTGTGTAGAAAATAACCTATAGTCGGATGAATAGTTTTTAGATAAGTGTTTTTAATTATACGAAACATTATAGGTTAGACATGGATTAATGTGTGTAGGATCAGCATTTAGCGGAAAATCTAAGGTCATTGAAATATTAGGTAAGGCTTGCACTGGTCTTAAGGATGAATTTCAAGAATATAGATCTGTAATAATTAATAAATTAAATCCAAAATCAATTACATCAGATTAATTGTATGGTAAATTAGACTCTGATACAAAGATATGGAGTGATGGTGTAGCTGCTATTATACTTCGAGATCTAATCAGGGATGAAACAAATGAGAATAAATGGATCCTATTTGATGGACCAGTTGATGCTATATGGATTGAAAATCTAAACACAGTTCTTGATGACAATAAAAAACTTTGCCTCACTTCCGGAGAAATTATTAAGCTTAATTAATATATTAGTGTACTATTTGAAGTTTAAGACTTAGCATATGCTTCACCAGCCACTGTAAGTAGATGTGGTATGGTGTTCTTTGAGTCCTCATAAATAGGATGGTACGCTTTGATAAGAAGCTATGCAAAGTTTATACCATCCAAACTTGAGTAGTATACTGATTTCATAATTGAAAAAATAAAATCTATAGTTGATTATGTATTTGCTTGGTCAAGTAAGTATGCTAAATTTCCTGTGCATGGTAGCGAGATGAATCATGTTCAAACATTGCTTAGATATTATAGTGGATTGATTAAGCCCTACGAGAGCGAATCAATAAAGTAGCCGAATAATATGGAGGATGTTTTATAATCATGTATATTGTATTCCACTGTGTGGGGTTTTGGTGGTGCAATGGATGAGGTAAGTAGGAAGGGATTCAATGAATTTTTGTAAAAGCTTGTGTAAGGTAATCCATAATTTTTGGTGAAGAATTATCAATTAGAATTGATTTACTCACATTAGTAGGCGATATTGATACCAAATAATGGTTTTGAGAAAAGATTCTTATTTGATTTGGTTTATAATCCTGTAAAGAATATATGGACTTAGTGGACTGAAACATAAGATTAATTTAAGGTCCCATCAAATATATCATATCATAAATTATTAATACCTACAAATGATTCAATAAGAAATGATTATTTTTTAAATTTTTGTGTCAATAATAGGATGCATCTATTGCTTTCTGGTTAGACTGGGACTGGTAAGACTGTTAATGTTATCAATCAATTGAATTTAAATTATTTTAATTCCACATATACCAATCTCTAAACAGCATTTTCTGGATAAACCACTGCTAATTAAATATAAAAAACAATAGAGGCAAAGGTTTGTGTGCGTAGGCGTAAGGGTACATTCGGCCCCGAGGATGGAAAATCTCACATTGTAATATTTATAGATGATTTGAATATGCCCGCTAAAGAAAAATATGGCGCATAGCCACCAATAGAACTACTTCGTTAATGGATGGATTATGGTGGTTGGTATGATTTGGAGACTAAAGAGTTTAAGTATTTATAAGATATATCATTTATAGCTGCTATGCTTCCTCCTGGTGGTGGTCGTATTATGCCATCTATGAGGTATATGAGACACTACGCTTTGCTATATGTACCATCTTTTGACAATGAATCCCTTAAGCGAATATTTACATGTATAATGGAATGGTTTTTTAATAGTTAAACTCCACCATTGCCTAAAAATGTGATTCAGATGAGTTCGTAGATAGTAAGGTCTACTATTTGGATTTATGAATAGGTTTAAAATGTGAAGGAATTATTACCAACACCCGCTAAGGCACATTATATATACAACCTTAGGGATATATCTAAAATATTTCTGGGTCTATCAAGAGGTTCATCGATTAGTTTAGTAAGCTAGATATCGTTTATTAAGCTTTGGTCGCATGAGTGCATGCGCATATTTAGCGATCGAATGATTAACATTGATGATCAAAATGTTTTTGAAAAATTACTTTAAAAAATAATTCATAAAGAATGGGGACGAGAATTCAGTCAAGCTATTTAGTAAAATAGTATATGGGCTTCATTCGTGTCATTTGAGCATATAGAAACTAAGCGTATCATATGTGATGTTTATAATGAAGTCAATAATTTTGCTACCTTGAAAGATAAATGCCAGGAATTCCTAGATGAGCACAATCAATTATTTTTATAAAATAGAATGTCACTTGTATTTTTTTTAAATGCAATATAGCATATTGCTAGAATCGTGAGAATAATTTAAACTACATTCGGTCATGCATTATTGGTCGGTATGGGGGGAACGGGAAGATCATCATTAGCTAGGTTATCAAGTTTCATAGCAATTTAAAACTAGCCCCACAGCATTGATCAACGTAACTGGATCGAGGAATTACAAAAACTATTAAAAATTGTTGGTGTAGATGGTAAACCTACAACAGTTATATTTAACGATACCTAGATTATAAAGGAAACTATGGTAGAGGAATTATGTAATTTATTAAATAACGGTGAGGTGCCTAATTTGTTTCCCTCCGAGGAGCGTGCCAAGATTATCGAAGAAGTTTAAGGTGCCCCACCCACTTCCTCGCCAAATGAAAAATATTAGCATTTCGTTCAAAAATGTAAGCTTAACCTACACATGATAATTTGTATGCAGCCTGTGGGTGAGGCTTTCAGGCGACGATTACGAAATTTCCCAGCTCTAGTAAATTGCACGACCATAGATTGGTTCCAAAGTTGGCCTAATGAGGCATTAACATCAACAGCCTCAAATTTCTTCCTCTAGAATTTTGAGCATGAAACAGATGCTGAATTAAGGGAGGGACTGGTGAATGTCGCCGTTGAGATACATATTAAGGTTCAATCTGCCACTAATGATTATTATCAAGAATTACGTAGATATTTTTATGTTACACCCACGTAGTATTTATAGCTTCTATCTACATTTCAGCGTATATATAATCAGCAGAAAGAGAAGGTGCGAATATAGATTGATCGCTATGAAACTGGTGTAGATAAGATTGTTGCTACTGAGAAGGACGTTGATGCTATGCGTTAGGTATTATTTGATTTGAAACCAAAGCTTGAAAAATCAACCAATGAAAATTTAGAACTCCTTAATAATCTTCAAAAAAAGCAATCAGAGGCTGATCAAAAGAAATAATTTTGCGAAATTGAAGAACGTTAGTGTAATATTAAACGTGTTCAAGCCAATTAACTTCGTAACGACTGCCAAACTTAGTTAGATAATGTGCTTCCATTATTGGCTTAGGCTGCAGAGGCACTGGATAAAATAACAAAGGATGATATGACGTAACTTAAATCATTCACCAACCCACCTCCATCTGCATCGGTTGTGATGGAAGGATTATGTTACGCATTCAGTGAGGACACAAATGTTAAGTCAAAGGAGAAGGGACCACCATCGAATTCTGATTTTTGGGATTACGCTAAGAAATCTATGTTGAATGAAAAGCTCATAAAGAGAGTTAAGGATTTCAAGATAGATTAAATACGAGCAATACCATAATCAAAAATATCTAAGCTTTAATTATTTGCATAAAACCCCCTATTCGAGAAGGAGAAAGTTATGAATGCTTCTAAGGCTGCTGGTAATTTATCACTATGGATTCGATCGGTTTTAGAAACCTATGAGGCGTTAATGATAATTGAACCTAAGAAGTAATAGTTATAGGAAGCCGAATCTAACTTACTTAAGGCAGAAGAGGCGGTTAAAATAAAATAGAGAGCTCTTGAGGAAGTTTTAAAATTATTGTCGGGTCTATAAAAAGAATATGAGATTGCTAGAGACGAAAAAGAATAAATTGAGGCTTAGGTAATGGTTTGCTAGGAATAATTGACGAGAGCTGAAAAATTAACTAGCGGGTTGATAGAAGAAAAAGTTAGTTGGTTGAAGAAGGCTTAGGATTTTCATGGTTAATAAAAATGCATATTTGGAAATTGCCTATTGGCATCTGCTATTATATCCTATCTAGGTGTATTTCCTGTCGCATACAGAGATTTATGTAATAATCATTGGAAGGAGAGGCTTACACTAATGGGTATCTAGTATTCAGAGAATTTTTCCCTTTAGCATATGCTGGCTGATCCAATTACCATTGGTTATTGGACGAACTAGGAAAAATTACCTAATGAATCTTTTTCAATAGACAATGCTATAATACTTAGAAATTCAACGAGATGGCCTTTAATGATTGATCCATAAATGCAAGCAAATATATGGATAAGATAGATGGAATCAACACGTAATTTAATTATAATGCGACCAACCTAATCAACGCATGATCTATAATTTTAATTAGAAAATGCGATTTCTATTGGATATCCGGTGCTATTGGAAAATATAGGTTAGTCTATTGATTAGTTATTTGAGCCCGTATTATAGTAGAAGATGGTGAAGTAGGGAAATTCTCTTAAGCTTAAATTGGGTGATAAGATAGTTGATTATTCGACTGATTTTAAGTTATACATAACAACAAAGTTAAACAATCCGCATTATGCGCCATAAATGTGTGTCATGGTAACGATGTTGAATTTTTAGGTAACTTTAGAAGGTTTGGAAGATCAGATGTTAAATATAGTCGTTAAAATGGATGAGCCAATTAAGGAGGAGTAGCGTATTAGAAATATAAAAGAATTTTTTGAAAATAAGAATAAATAGAAAAAGACTGAGGATTAGATATTAAAATTATTGTATGAGGCTAAGGGTGATCTATTGAATGATGAGGTTTTGATAAATACGCTTTAAAAATCTAAAGTAGAGAGTTAAGAGATAGAGGAGCGTTTAAAAAAATAGGAATAAGATAGGGAGATTTTTAATTTTATACGTTCTAATTATCGTGATCTTGCAAAGAGAGTTGCGAATTTATATTTTGTAATATTAGATTTGGCTTCTGTTGAGCCAACATATCAGTGGTCATTAGAATTTTATATATTATTATATGAAAAATCTATAAAGGAATCTAGTCATTCTAAGGATCATAGGTCTAGAAATATATAAGAAAAATTTTAAAATTTACTATATCTAACAGTTTGCCGTTCATTATTGGAAAAGGATAAATTTTTATTTTCCATCCTACTCACACTTAAAGTGATGAATAGTGAAAATAGGATAACGATCTAGAATATAAGGTTTTGTGTATTAGGAACTATCCTAAATGAACCAACTAAGCCACAGCCAAATTTTTCTTGGATGACAAAGAAGATTTGGTGCGGACTATGCGAGCTAACCGAAAAATTTCCTTAGATGTTTGGATGGGTCACAAGTAGCTTCATTGGAAGTACTACTTAATTTTGGGATCAGTATTATTTACATAGTTCACCGTAAGATTTAGATTTACCAGTACGATTACCTGAAGGTTTTAATCTATTCCACCGTTCAATGCTGATTAAATTGATAAGACCAGATAAGTTCATACGTATTTCCTAATAGCTTGTAACGCAGGAATTGGGTAAGTAGTATTTAGAGCCACCACCGTTTAATTTAGAGACACTATTTAAAGAAAGTGATGCCCTAACCCCACTTATTTTTATACTATCATCTGGTGCAGATCCAAGGTAATAAATTTAGACGCTTGCTGAAAAATTATCTTTTTAATCCAGATTTGTTCCATTATCGCTTGGATAAGGTTAGGGTGAAAATGCAGAGAGAGAAATAAAATCTGCAGCATTGAATGGTAAATGGATTTTATTATAAAACTGTCATGTCGCAAGTTCATTTATGCCTCAATTAGAAGTTATTTTTGAATAACTTTCTTCAATGATGGAATTGAATAAAGATTTTAGATTATGGTTAACTTCGATGCCTTCTCCGATATTTCCACATTCATTGTTACTTAAAGGTATTAAAATGACCTATGAGCCACCGAGAGGACTTAGAAATAATCTTTTACGAACATATGTTAGTATTGAATAAAATGAATTTGAGGATTGTCGTAAGCCAAAAGAATGGAAGGCATTATTATTCTCATTATCATTTTTTCATGCTATATTATTGGAAAGGAGAAAATATGGCCCTCTTGGATGGAATATACCATATGCATTTACTTAGGCTGATTTGGAAATATCAAAGCTTCAGCTTAAAATGTTTTTGGATAAGTATAGTGATATACCATGGGATGCTCTACATTATCTAGTATCTCAAACTAATTATGGTGGACGTGTAACAGAACCACAGGATCGTATTTTGATTGATGTAATTATAAAGGATTACTATTCTACAAATATTCTTGAAGATAAACATAGATTTGGGGGATCATCAGTTTATTATATTCCATCTGAAGGTTCATTAGAAACTTATTTAAATTATATAAAAACTCTACCATACATAGATCCTCCTTAAATCTTTGGACTTCATTAAAATGCCGAGATATATTCTGCTATTTTGGAAGGTAATGTATTAAGTTAGGTTATATTATCATTACTGCCTCGTATCTTAAGCGGAAGTAAATTAGGAACACCTGATTAATAGGTTAAGGTTAGAACTAGTTTGATTTTGGATAAATTACCTGAGTAATTTGATATTAAAGAGGTCGGAAAAAAATTTCCCTTATTATCTAATGAATCCTTGAATACTGTTTTATAATAGGACTTGATTCGTTTTAATAAATTAATAAATATTATGCAATAGACATTAGATAACCTCGTTAAAGCAATAGATGGATTAGTTATGATGTCTCCTGATTTAGAGGAGGTTTATAATAAAGTTTTCGATAATCAAGTACCTGATATATGGAAAAATGTATAAAATGATTAATCATTAAAATTAAAAATTAACAAATAACATATAGTTTTCATATCCTTCATTAAAGCCTTTGGGATCATGGGTTTCTGATCTCTTAGAGAGAATACAATTTTTTTAGGTATGGATTAATAACGGTATACCAGTCACATTTTGGATTTCTGGATTTTTTTTCACTCAAAGTTTTCTTACAGGAGTATTATAAAATTATTCTAGGAAGGTAAAAAAAATAAAAATCATTCATTTATATTTTTATTCAGCATAAAATAGCAATAGATAGACTAAGATTTAATTTTTATTTTTTGGATTGTTATCATGGTGATTCAAGCCAAGCAAATATAAAATCTCTATCAATAAAACACGATTTAACTCAATCTCCTTCAGACGGTTGTATCATACACGGATTATATCTTGATGGAGCCAGATGGTCCATAGAAAAAAATGTTTAAATTAATTAATTTCTATATATTCAATAAGATACTCATTGAACCAGAAACAAACGTTTTGTTTTATTCAGTACCATATATTTGGTTTTTACCTACACATGAACAAAGAATAGAATAAAATGACACCGTAAAATATAAGAATAAAATTTATGATCTTTTTTTTAACAGGTTTTTGAATGCCCAGTATATAAAATATCAAGTAGATAAGGTACATTATCAACAAGTGGCCAAATATCTAATTATATAATAAGTATTGATATACCTATATCAGCATAAAATACTGATAAACACTGGATTAAAAGAGGTGTTGCTATGCTATCGTAATTGGATGAATGATTATATAAACTTAACTTCAAATAAATCTATTATTTAATCTTTTTAAATTTATTTATCAATATCATTAATTATTTTTTATAATAGAGAATATATTTTAAAAATTCATATAATTTTTAAATTAAATATAATAAAATGAGTAAATAATAGGGAAAATCTAATAAATGGGCTACTTTCGAAAAGAAATAGGACAATAAGGATCGAGATTAACCAAAAAGAACCTAATTATCATTGGAAAATTAATTCTTTACTATAAATACCCATTCTTCTATAGAAATTTAGGTAATTGATACATTTAAAACTAATTAAATTTTATAAAGAATGATATTATTATATCATAGGAATTATATTCAGCGAAAATACCTTAATATGTTGAGATAACTGCAAAAAATCAGAATGTAAAATTTGTAGTGTAGATTACAGCTGAAAGTTAGGCGAGTAGTTAATCTAAAAATTAAATAAGTATAGCGAAAACTTTAACCGATTAACTAAAAATTGAATATGATTTGGGATATAAATTTTAGGTTTTATTATGATATTATATTAATTTTTAGGGATAATTTAGATTTGTTGATATCAAAGAATATGAATTATAAATTGTTGAGATATTCATTAGAGAGTATTTTGTATCAAGGCGAGATTAAATGAAAATAAATGAAAAATTAATAGATACTACCGCTTATGTTAATAAACAAATTTATTTTGGACCATTAAAATTGGTAATATCAAATATACTTCATCCTGTAAATTTCGTTTTATCTGGAATAATTACAAAGGATACAAAAATAATATATCGCTCATTGGAGGCAAAAATGACATTAATGGTAAAAATATATAAAATAAAATAATAATGAATAAAATAAAAAATTAATAAGATTGAACTTTCAAGAGAATTATTTTCTAGCGATAATGAGGAAGATATAGCCCTAGAGACATTATAAAAATTTTTAAGGCTATTTTAATCACGTAATACCTTATTTTAGACTAACCATAAATTGGAGGTATATTTTTATGGAAGATTGATATATCCATAATTTAAGACTTTGGATGAATTCTATAACTATCAGGTACAATATTTTTTATGGTTGGATTATAAATTTTTATATTTTTAAATAAACAGCTTGAAAATATTTCAAAATAAAATGTTGAATAGAAATTGATTCCTCCTAGTGCAATAATAGATTAGATGGGAAGGGTGTGTGTGGATATTGTTCATAAAGTATGGCTATTCAAACCACTTCGATTGATTGAAAATTTCCCATAAATTTGCATTTAAAGTTTATAAAAATTAATATACCAAATTAATTGGTAAATTAATGTCGCATAATATAAATAATAGCTTGAAGCTACTTTCAAATAAAAAATGCATAATAATAAGGAGTAAAAACTTAAAAAAATGTAAGCATAATCAATTATAAATATTTTATAATTTTATATTTGATTTTAATAGGATACCTGAGTGTGAATTGTCCTCATTTCAAACATCAAATATTTTAGAGGCTATATGTTTAGCTACATACAATTATAGTT
>Ga0102912_1000041_pt1 | contig 15957 bp, 8 predicted proteins | sample Colrivmeta1560A3_FD_78499 | JGI IMG/M metagenome (GOLD analysis project Ga0102912, IMG submission 78499) | Estuarine microbial communities from the Columbia River estuary - metaG 1560A-3 | ecosystem: Environmental > Aquatic > Marine > Intertidal zone > Estuary | place: USA: Columbia River Estuary...
ACTTGTAATTTATCACATAAATTAGTAATCTACTATTATAACTAAAAGATAAAAGACTTTTAATATTCTATTTATTGATATAATCTAAATTTTTCGCTTTCTAACTTTTATATTTTCAAATCTTTTAAATCGAATTACGATGAATATAAATCATCTTATTATTATTATTATTTTTATTATTATTATTAACATTATTTTTATTATTATTATTAACATAATGATTATTATTGTATTTATTTTTCTTTATCTGTTTCTGGTTCTTCTTCATGTTTATTTTCTTATTCTTATTCTTTTAGTTATTCTTATACTTGCAACTAAATATTTTTCTGTTATATTTAATATTGTTCATAATCTTGGTGATCAGTTAATTTTTGAGGTTTATCTTGATTTTTATGCGAAGTGTCTTTAGTAAGTTTTTATTGATCATCATCTCCTATAAAGCCTTCCTCTGTAGTATTAAGAATATTTACATAATTTACTATTTACTATTTATTCTAGTTAATTTCATTATTTTGTAACTGATGAGAGTTAATTTATGCTTGAATTTTAGAATATAATATTGATTCTTATTATTAAGTTAAATTTTTGGATAAATTTGATTCATTTGGGCTTTGATATAATAGGTTAGATTTATAATTTGAAAATATATATATACTTATTTAATTAATAAAGGAATTATTTGAATTCTTAAAAACTGATTTATTTTATTTCATAATTGGAGTATGAGACTGCAAAGTTTTGCTCATAATTTATCCATAGCGTAATTTGATCGTATAAATTACTATTATTTCCTTGGTCATCAAATTGATCCTTCAATTTTTAAAGTAAAAAACCTGATCTTTTCTTAAATTCTAATTATTTTTAATAGTTTATTTTATTTATTAAACTTTTTAGATGTCTGGATACAGCCTGAATGCAGGGTTTGAATTTCCCTTTATCATTTTTTGATTTGATGATATTCATTAAGAAATTTTTAGTAGATTGGTTTAAATTGATCCATTTGGAGCATTCATCATTTAGCGGCAGTTGCTGAAATTATAAAACTAATTTTTTTTTTGAAAAAAAAATTTCCTGATTATTCATAATATTAAAAATCACCTTCATCTTTGAATGTGAAATGTTATTTGATTTGTTCAATTTTGAAAAAGATTAATTTAGGCATTTTAATATTATACTGTTCTAATTATAATTTATGCCTATAGAATAAGGATGGAGAGGTTTCAGAATCACCATCGGTTGGATACCAAATCGCCCAAACAAATATGCATTCTATCGCTAATCTTACTATACTATTACCAATTTGTTATTATTCGATAGCTATTTATAACAATAGAATTAAATATTATGAAAATCAAAATAATAAAACACGAATTAGTTCCAAAATAATATTTTCCTCTATCAGGATCTGGATTTTGATATTCAAATGAAGATATCGTGTATATATTATTTAAAAGCGTATCCTATATCATTAAAACTACCTCTTCCTCATGCATATCAACAAGCTCTTTTGTCAACTAAATCATATTTTTTATTATTCAATAATTTATTTATAGTAAAAAATTATTACTCTTATAGCTAAAAATTTTTACATTGGACTAAAAGTATCTTAATCAAGAATATCTTTTATTGCCTAAATTAAAATAGCAGTAGTATTACTTTTATAATGATTAATTTATAAACAAATATATGGTAGCATTTACATTTAATTTTAACCTATCTTATATTATTTTAAGGATCTGTAGCTGTTTTGATTTAATAGATAAGAATAAATCTCTTCAACCGATACTTCCCTTATAGATATAGAGGAATTGAGCTCCATAATGATTACTTAATAAAATCAGAAATTATTGAAATTTTCTTAAACTAATTATTATTAAATAAATAAAAAAATTGTATAATAATAATTAATTTAGACATCAAATCTTATATAAACTCCTATCCAAACATCTTTGGTAAGGTTCTTAATTTTTCAAATATTCCTTCATTCTTTTTTTCTTGTTGATCTTAAATACTTATTCTAAAAGTTCATCCAAAAAATTAATGAGGTTTTCTCTAGATGGATTTTCAAATCTATCACGATATATTTTTATTTCATTAAATTAATCCATCAATTTTTATTCTTTAATTTCTGAAAGCTTAGGAAAATTTATATTAAAATCCACTCCATTATATAATATTGGTTAACATGATTATAATTATTTCAAAATATATTTAAATTATACATAACATTACACCTATCGCTTTTATTACTTATAGCTCTAATATATATATATATATATATAAATATATTGTACAGATGGTGATAGGAAATTTATAAATTTCTTATAAAGATAAGCAACATGAAACCAGATCTATCCTTTCATTTTAATAATCAAATTTTCAAAAATATACACAAATAAATTCATAATATTGAAATGGCTTATTTCATCTAATTCAGTAAAGTATTCAATTGATCTATCCCTAATTTACTTGACTCTTTTTCTTAAAAACTTATCAGAATCGATCATTAAAATATTAAGTAAAAATAATGAATCTAGTCCAATTTACCCCGTATTAATTATTATAAAATTTAGGTATCGGAGCTTTAAAATACAACTTTACTCATTCAACAATAGCTCTGTTATCGTCATTAATATATTTAATCTATTTTCAGTTTTTTTTATATTTTGAGGCAGAATAAGTAATTAATCTAAAAGAGCATGATTTATTTGTTCCAACTATGATTCACTTAAATGGGATTATTATCTAAATAAATTATTATAATAGATCAAATGAATAATCTATTAATTCGATCCGTTTATATAATTATCAATATTGATTAAATATTTAATTTCTATCTAAATTATTTTTATATCGATTTCAATTATTCGGTGACATAACAAATGAAATTGTTCTGATATATTAAACTTCATTTTCGCTATATGGATTTTTTCCTGTGCAATATAATTTAATACAATTGTCACATCTGTACCAAGAATTAATTTCTTATCCGTATAACTATGGGCTTAATTCAAATAACCCATTAATAGTTTATCAAAAGGTTTATTGGAAACAAATTGATTCAGTTTACTTATATATATTTATATAATAAAATAATAAAAGAAATACCCAAGTGTAATTAAGGATTAATTAAGAATATCAAAATCCATTAGAAGTGTAATATTTTGTGATTTATTAAGAAAAAAATAAAGAAGCTAATTATAAGCACAATCAGGATTTTACAAAATATTATCATAACTTTCAAGACATTAATTAAAATATTAAAAATATGGTAGTATCAAACCCATTCGTTTAGTTTAATATTCAGTGTTTATTAACGAATCATCCTATTAATATATTTATCTTTGATTTTAAAATACTCTTTTATTTAATTTTTTACGAAGTATACCTTACATCATAATCTGTGTAGGTATTTAGTATAATATCCAATTTATTAATAAAAAAGTCCAAGAAATTTTAGGAGATCTACTTATTGGGTTTAAGATTGATTGAATTTAGTATATTCATTATATCAATTACACATGCTGCAAAGATAAATTGGTTATCTTTAATGAATTTATGAAATAAATTATAGAAATTTAAACACTTTTTTGATTTTAATGAATAAATTGAAATTAATATATACTAATGAATCATCGAACCATTTGATGTTTGCAGTTTTAGAAGTATTTATATAGCTTTTATTGTTGATCGTAATCTCGATATCAGTCACGTTTTCTACAATACATCTCAGATAATTTATATTTCTCTTCTCTATTAAGCTAATTACCCAATGTTTATAGTTAGTCAACAATTAGTCGTTCAAAAATTCTTAATGTTTTACAGTGTGATCATTTAATGGTTCATTATTTACTAACCTAAGCAAAATTGGTTTCAAACTCTGGTGATATTCGATCATATTTTAACGGAATATACTCATTTCGTTAATGAGTTTAGCAAGGCTTTAGCTGCTAAATATATAATTAGTCTTATCATCATAAATTAACTTGATTTCGGTGATTTCATATTGATAATTTTTACTATCATCCGGGATACTATTCTTATATTTTTAGATGAATATATGATTAAGATAGAAGCAAAAGAAATTGTAGCATTGATCAATTTATTTAGCGCCAAAAAATATCTTTTAAATCCATTTGAAAATTAATTTGAAATAATTTTTGGCAAGCAATAATCTTTGTATTAAATTTTATAAATTTAATGAACAATTATCACAAATAATTTTTTTTTTACTTCTTTAGTATATGATAGCATATCAATTGACATTATCGCTTTATAATTCCAACCTGAGTAATCAAACTAACTTAACCATTCTGATCCTCAAATAATCCCTTGAAATCAAAAATACATTCATATCCACTTTCATAAATATTGGTAAAATAAATCTTATATATAAAGGAAATCAATTTCCAATATGATTGAATATAAATTTCAATATCAATATCGATTGATAATTAAGAATTTTTATAGATAGAACTCAAAGGATCGAATTCAAATATTTAACGCATAAAATTCCATGAAAATAATTTATTATTATATTAAATAGCACGTTTTAGCTAAAACAACAAATATGTTCTGATTTATATTTAAAATATTTGATTCTATAATATCTCCATTAGTGTATCATATATATCGTTAATTTGGGATGAGTCATTTTCTTACACAAAATTATAATTAAATTTCAAGAATTTTAATGTTCGCTTTACCCAAAATTCGATAAACTAAATATTATTGCAGTATTTTAGAAGTGATTCTAATAATTTTATTTGAAATAAAATAAAAATACTTTTGTAAATCAAAAATAAAATTGGATATGATTTTATCCAAATCAAATCAGGTTAGTTTGCAATAGTAATTATTTTTAACAAAAATCTATGGAGCATCTATTAATCCAATAAAGGCTATCGTAAATTATCTTGTTAACATAAATTATTTAACGGTAAAAGGGTGTGTAATCTACTTAGTAACTGTTTAAATAATCGAGGATTTTATTTGATTATTCTCTTAATACAATTTAATATTATCTGTTTTAATTTTATTAATATAATATATTATTAATTACTTATTTTTCTATTATTGGCTCTTTTTCTAATGTATCAACATTCAATTCAAATTATTAATGAAATAATTAAATTAAAAATTGTTCTAATTATTCATATTTTTATATGCCTTGGATAATTTGAAGGTTATATTGTTTAGCCTAATTATTTGATTATAATTCAGTATCTCCCAATATTTAAACTATAAAAATAAGTGAATTTTCCATTTATTATTCGCTCTAAAATAATTAAAAATTTTTATATACTCCTACCTAGTTTAATATTTAGATAGATTAATGAACTAATTGATATAGTAAGTTTTTATCCTCGATGGAATGGTATATATTTTTATAATTTTTCATAATAAAACTTATATCTCTGTAAAAAAAAGAAAACATTATTAGAATTATTTTACAGTTCCTTTATTACGTTAAATTTCAAAATAAGTTTTAATAATGTGCTGTAATTTTGTTAAACTATTGCTGATTAACTTGTCATAACTTGTAAAAAAGCATCTTTTACCCATTGTTAATCAAATAACTTGTATAATCTAGTGTCTTAATTATAGCTATAAATTGTCATAAAAGTTAGGCAATAATAAATCATATCATCATCATCTCTATATATGTAAATATGAATATATATATATATATATATATTTAAATATATAATATATATTTAAATATAAATTACCTTATTGAATCATTCAATTTAATTAGATGATTAGATATGTCTTTTATAAATTTATTTTTAATATTGCCTTGCTATTGGGTTTGTAGAAATTCATGAACTTTCATCCATTACTGAAATATCATAAGCTTTTCTTTATTTATTTTATATTGGAAATATTTTTAAATATATAAAAATTAGTATGGGATTGATTAATTTTAGAGTAATTTTTTTATGTTTGTTTTTAAAATTATAATTTGAATATTATAAAATCAATAAATATATAAATTTATTTATAAATTATTAATTCGCACCCGATTTCGCACCCAAAATAGATCAATCCAGTAATAATCTTAATTTTTTTGTGAGATTTATTTTTTATATATATTTGAATATGAATTCTTAAATCTCTCTTTATATAATAATATTATATTAAAATAAATCGAATGAAAAATTAAAAATTATATTATTGGTTTATAAATTAATAAATTTTTGCTAATAATGGAGTCAAATATTTAGAAATCTAGTGTAGGTATGGATTTTAATAAATTATTTTTTTTATCGTAAAATATTTAAACCTCTATTTGCAGCAACCTAAACCGATGTGATTTAGAAGGATTTTATATCAACCAAAATATTATCATCGTTTTATCGAGAAACCGAGGGATTTCCTCAATTTTTGTATAAATCTCACACATTAACACAGATGGGTGTTTTATTGATAGTGATTTATTATATAGCTGTAAATTTTTAAGCCACCACGATGGCTGATAGTGCATTAAGGTATTAACAAAAATGCTTAAAATTTTAAGGGGTTTTTTTTTATCATGTTTAGCGTTGATTGTATTTGCTACAATCTATTTCCCTACTCCGTTACTTTAGAGACCTCATCCTGCTTTCTGGCGTATGTTATAGGGTTGGGGATGTTGCTATTTGATGGCAGTAATATTTTGCTTGATGTTTACTCATAAATAATTTATGGAGTTTTTATCCACATTTATCGATTCTGAATTGGGTAAACCTCTACCTGAGAAAGTAAATTTCCATATTTTTTAATTTTCTATTAAATAAGTCCTATGGCGAAAATTGTGAATTCAGTCTTATCAATGTTTATGGAGCATTAGATGTATTTGCAACTGCGCATGTATTAGGTTGGATGGTAAAGATGTGGATTTTAAGGGATATAAAACTAGCCTTTTTTTAATCGGTGTTTTTTGAGTATCTTGAGATAACATTCAGGCATTGGTTACCAAACTTTCACGTATATATTAAATTATATATTCATAATTCAATCATAGGAATGTTGGTGGGACCATGTCATACTTGATATTATAATATGTAATTCTGCTGGTATAATATTAGCATACTACTTAATGAAAAAATTCTCAATGAAAGAATACAGTTGGAATTTACGATCATAAGAAAAAAAAAGATCATTTTTCTAAAATGTCAAAGATCTATTTCTAACTCCAAACATCGAAAAACATCAATGGTAAGTATTTTCATCCCCAAAAAGATTTTTATCTGTTCTATGGTTCATAATATTTGTAACTAATTCTATTCAAATTTATTATTAAAAAATAAGTAAAATGCATGTGACTTGAGTTATTTTTTTAACAAATATATTTTATGGATAAATCCAAACCATCATATAATGAAGTTTCGAATGTTTCCATTTGCTTTTTTGTCAATTCTTGGAGCTAGAGACTATTACACATATATTTCTGATGAGTATATTATATTATATTATATTATATTATATTGTATTATAATATTATATTATATTATATAATTAGCAATGTAACTAGAATGGGGCCAAGTGGATGGTTAATTTAGATGATCATATTTTCTGAATGGTTGTTATTTTTTAAAAATTACGATGGTTAATTTACTGAGATTTTTCCATTACATGTTAAAATTACCTGGTTTATAATAGGATCTATAATATTATTGATTCTTATTTTCTTAATTATTAAAGAGAAAAAAAAATTTAAGCCGTAAATTCACTAAGATTGAAAATATATTATTTTTATTATGTAATTTATAGGGAATTTTAAGAATCATAATTTATAATAATAAGATATTTAAATTTAATAATTAGTAATTCAAGTTAAATATATAATAAATGGAACCTAATCATGCATATCCTATATATATGTAATGTGAATTCGAAATGTAATAATTTTCTACCAAGAATTCTGATTTCTATATAGTATCTTAAAATGGATACTAAAAAATTAATATGATTGAATCGTTAAATATTCCCAGATCTGAATCAGGTAAAATGAGTAGAATATCTTGTGAGACTGTAGATATGATAAATTAAATTCCATACAAATAAAACGCCTTTCCTGAGAAGGCTGATCCTTTCAGCTAGTAAGAGAAATGGTATTAAGAATATTATAATATTTAGGTATAAATATAATATTTAATCTAATAATTTGAAGTTCATACCTGATTATAATGATGTTAGTTAATATGTGAATCATATAATATAATTAGATGATACAATAGAAGGGTTGGCCATATAATATGGAGTTAGCGCTCAGGCGATTAGAAAATTCAACAATATTAATACTAATGATATATTTTAGTTTTAGAATATCAACATTCCTGATCCCAAATAAAATATAGAAAAATAACAACCCATCTAAAATATAGAAGAACTAAAGAGATAAATGAAATTATAATAATTTTATGAAAAAATTCTTTCAGATGCTGATAAATCAATTAAATTCGCTACGTAAATTTTTTTTAGAAATTTTAATTAATATTTATAGAGCTTTTTTAGAATTATATGATTGGGATTTACGATTAGCAATCAGTGAATATTAAAAAGATGATACAAATAAATCAAAAAGCAAATTCTTTAAATGAAAGACTTAATATAATTATATTATAATACACTATAAAAGTGTTCAAAAAGAATTTTAAGAAAAATTAGATAATAAATTTAAAATATTTTGATTTATATACTATAAATGTATATTTATCATTAGCCGTTTACATTGAATATTTTTAATAATTTTTTATTTTAAACATTATTTATTAATTTTTTTTTATTATTTTAAAAACAAATATTTACATTTTTTAGAAATTAACAATATTATTAGTATTTTATTATTATATTATTATTATATAAATAAAACTCTAAAAAAAATTATATTTGAAATTAAACTAAATAATAAAGTAGATATAATGATTTTCATTTTTGATCTTTGTATTATATGTTAAGATTCTATCTATTATCGATTTCCAAAGCTTTGGAATAATCTTGAATCGCCAAATCAATTTCTCCGATACTATTTTAATGTAAAAAAATTAAATAAAAATAAACTTGTCATAGCAACACCCTCTATTGAAATAGGCATTCGCTGATTGATCGGATTATAACTGTATAACTTTGCTGAAATCTTAAATGGCCTATTAAATAAAAAATATATTTATTTATGAATACTTTATCGAAATCTCTCAAACGCTCATAACAAATTCCTCTATTGTAAAGTGCGTGAACATTGTTTTAATCTAGAGATATAGCTTTAGAATAATCTTAAATGGCTTCACCAAATCTTGCTAATTTAGCTAAGCAATAACCTCTATTATTAAGAGTTCTTGTACTTTCACCTGTATAAAACTATTCTTATGAATAACAGTAAGAGGCAGTCTCAAAATCTTCCATCTTTCTTAACACCAAACTAATATGATTTGAATTTTATATAATTTATTGTAAATATAAAAAATCTACCCCATATTTGAATAGATTATAGGATTTTTTGTATCAAGCGATAGGGCTTTTTTGAAATCTTCTAAAGATTCCTCTAATCTAAATTTATTTGAAATTTGTAATATTTATAAAAGTAAAATATTACTTATTCATACTTCTTTTACAGCATCCTCTATTGTGAATATAAACGGGATTGTTTTGATCAAGTTCTATGGATCTATTGAAATCTAAGCATGCATTTTCATAATCATTTAATTTATCATATACTAATCCTCTCCCATTATATGCGGGTGCATAATTTGTATCTATAGCTAATGCTCTTTGTATATAGATATATATTTATTATATTGTTAATTAACTTATTAAATTGTTCTAGAGCTTCTTTTAGTTTACCTTACCTATCTAGTATAATAGCAATATGACTTATTGTATTAGGACTATTGGGAAGCTTATTTATTATTAAATAGAATAAATAAATTAATTAAGTATTTTACAATATCGTTTGCTTTGAAGTAATCCAATCTCGCTAATTCTAATTCACCAATTTTTTCATAGCAATTAGCTCGATTGTAATAAGCCTTAAAATGATTCTTTTCCAAATGAATACATTCTGTAAAATCAATTATAGCTTCATGTAATAAATTTTTTTTTTTTAAAGCGAACCCACGATTATGATAAAAATCACCTTTAACTGGATCTAATTCAATTGCCCTTGTGAAATCTGTTATAGCTCTATCATAATCGTTCTTTTTATCATATGATATACCCCTCTTTAAAAATATCAAATTGATTAAATTATTTATTTTTTACATTATAATATGCAAAAGCATTTTTATGATCCAATTCTATCGCTTTTGTATAATCATTTATAGCATCGTCATATAATCTAAGTTTATCAAAAGCAAATCCTTCAAATATATTTATTTGTTCAATATAATAATTCCTACCTCGATTAAATATAGCCTTGAAATGCTTTTGATTGAACATTAATGCCATAGAATAAAACTATACCGCCTTCACAAAATCATCTTTACGTCTTGCATCAAATCCCTACTAATGAAACCAATCTGCTGATTTTTTGTTATCCTTACATATCTCTTGTGGTATCATCTAAGAAAGTTGCTATCTCAAATTTAAATTTAACTACATATTACTTCCTGATTCAAACATATTAATTAACTATAGATTCTGATTATTTATTTGTACCTTTATAAGTAATAATAATAATAATAGTAATAATAATAATAAAAATAATAAAATAATAATATTAATAATAATAATAATAACAATAAAAATACCGAATCCATACTGCCCATCAATGGATGATTGGCAGTCAAAAAACTACCGTGTTAACTTTATTGATTTACCATAGTCATCATCTATGATTGATCATTTTAAAAAAGATATTCCTCTGACTCATATTATGGTTTTATCAAATCATCCTCCTCCCCCTAAAATATACTTTAGAGTAAAAATGATAATTTTCATATTAAATACTTAGATCTACTAGATTTATTATATTACTATTTTAATTATCCCAAAGTATTTTAGCTCTATACTTTAACTGAATTATACTATGAATAAGATTCCTGTAATAATTTTTTTTCTGTTGTATTCTCCTTATAGGCTGACATTGTTTAACTATTACGAAGCATTGATTGCCTCTTATTTATTAAATTAGATATATTTAGTGATTTTGCATTATCTTTCTCCAAAGCTCTTGTATAATCATCAATAGCGGCTGTAAATTCACCCTTAATTATAAAATTAAAAATCATTTTTACCTTCAAATTTAGACAAGATGCTCTTGCAAATGCAGCGTTCACATGATTTTCATCCAAAATTAAAACTTTTGAAAAATCTCTAATTGCCAAATCTATTTAGCCAAGCTTTTCATTGGCACAACCTTTTATAGAATTATATTACATTATTTTTATTTTATATTAAACCTCTTAAATAAAATCCACCAACATTTTCAGAGTCCGTTTCTAGTAGTTTATTGCAATCTTAAATAGCTATATGATACTCCCCTTTTTTAATGTATGCAGAAGCTCTTATATATAATGCTTTTTTATGATTCGGAACATTTTTTAATTTAGCAGAACAAATTTATATCAAATTATCAATATTTATCGACTAAAATAAAAATTTTGTAAAAATAATGAAAAATAAATATACTGGTCTGTATTTAGGTATTTTTTGATGAATAATTTATTAAAGTTATTCCTGATTAGGAGATCCTAATTAAACTTATTTAAAATATTCGCTTAATTCTTTGGATTCATTATTTTTGTCAGATTAACTAAGAGGAGATTGAAATACTATGTAAGTTTTATTTATAAATTTTTTACCATAATTTTTAACATCAGAATTGGTAGCTTAACTATTTGAATTATATGCATTTTATTAATTCTAATTATAGGTAGAAGATGTAGATTTTAGCATCAATAATTATAATATTTTTGAAATGTCGAATTTTTAATTTTATTTTTTCTGTTTTTAATTTTTTGAAATAAAATTCAAACAAATTGTTAAATTTTATATATTATAATTATTTTTTCGTATGAATAAATTTTTACTAAAAATAATAATTTAATTTAATTAGTAATACACTTAAAAAATGAACGGTTGTATAAAATATTTTAACAAAATAATTAAATATTCATTTATTTCCATGATCCGTCTTATTCTTATTCTTTTTATCTTAATTTTAATTACTTAATTTCTATTTTTTAACTTTTTTAATTTTCTTTGGTTTTATATTTTCCGTTGCATTATTTACTTTTTTAATTAAATTTATGAGTTTATAAAATAAAGAATATATATATATAATTATATTATTACCGTTATCTTAATTGCTAATATTCAGGGTGTTATTCAGGGTGTTGTTGAATCCCTTAATAGCTTAAGTTGAATTACTCTCATTATGAGTCTAGTTTTTATTTTAACTTAATTTACTCTCGACAGTTTAATTACCATTCTATCTTACCGTGTTATTATTTGTATGATTCCAATTTTTATTGGTGTTGTTTGCAATTTAATTCGAATCATTGAAATTTTAACTATGATTATAACTTGCTGTTTTATTATCAGTTTACTATATATTTGAATTATTGGAAGTCTCATTATAATCATAAATAGCTGTGTTATTATTAGTTCAATTAGTGTTTTAAACATTCAAGCTATCAATTGGTTAAATAGTTAGGTTGGCATTATTTTCATCAGCTATTTCGTCTAAAATTCTCACAGATGTACTCCCATAATTTACTATTCCACAATTAATTAAAACTTGAGTCATCATCAAAAAATAGAATAATTTTGTGGTTGATGTCATAATCTTTTACTTTATTTATTATCGCAAATATTCAAATAAGAATTCAGTAAAAATATCATTTATTTAGGGTAATTTAGCGAAATTAATCATAAATTCCAATTATAGACCACATTTAAATTTTAATAAAACGTTCAGTGAAATTTTATATATAAATATATTCTCATTTAAATTTAAATTTTAATTAAATGTATCTGTTGAATATTAAATTATCTTATATAAGAATTGATGACGTAAAATTTTATATATTATCATAACGATATGTCATTAATACCCTGTAATTACATTCCTAAAATAATTTCCTGTAATTTTGTATCTTTGGACCATAATGAATAATTTTCCCATTCATATTTTTTTTTCAAAAGCAGTCCATAGACTAATGAATTTTATAAGCCTAGAGTGGTCTATAGAGTAAAAAAAATAAAATCGCATATTATAAACTCAATATCTGGAACTAAATTGGGAACCCCCAAAGTTCTCTTCTCACCAACTAAAATAGAATAAATCATAATCTGAGTTGAAATAAAAAAAATTCATGCATGAATAGTATTATATAATTTTTATTACTGGCATTTATGAAACTAGTACTATCGTAGGGAAAAGAAGTAACTTATAATCCAATTATTTCTGTTTATTTATTGATAGTAAAAATAAATATATTCTAACACAATAATAAATCATTATCAATCCTAATATACTCAATAAAGGTAAATACTCTATATTTGAAATATCCCAGTTTTTATGGAAAATGAAAATAGGTATTGCTGTTACTAACTAATAATATTTATTAATTTATTTAATTATTAAAATTGTTACACCGATATTATAAGCGAAGTAAAAATGACTTATTATTTATATTTGCTATATAATTATTATTCGAGACTTTATTATTTAATAAACTCATCATAAATTATTTTTGGTATTAGAAAGGCCCAGAATAATGAATTACATAAAGTGAAATGTTGTATTGTCAATAAAATATAATAGATATAAAACTGAAAAGCTTAATGTATGAATGATTACAAAGATAATAATATATTTGATATAGAAAATGCTATATCCCACAAACAAATATTAATAATTATTTGTTCGGCTAAAGATCTATTAATTTTTTTCTACCTATATTTTAATATGATGAAAATTACTATAACTGTTACTATACTTTCTACCATAATTGTTAATCTTAAGTAATCTTGAAAGATCATTTTTAATTGTTTTTATATATTGTAATAAAGATGATTTTTTATTAAATAAGTTATATATTAAAATAATATTATAATGAAAAAGCGAAATTTAAATGACAGTAAATAATTTATTTTAGTCTAACCTAATATTTTTGTTTTCTAAAAAAATAAAATTGAAAGAAATCTTTTACACACTACAATATCATAATTTATTTTAATTTTAATACGAAAATTAAATATTTAAAATTTATTATATGTGATATGAAGATTAAATATTATAATCAAATTAAGAAATATAAAGTTTAAATTTTATAAATAAAAAAAAATTAATAAAAAAAAATACATATATCTGATTATTAGAATGAACTAAATATTTAAGAGCCTGATAAGAAGCAAATTAACTCAGTATAAATTTTGCCAACCTATTTTGGGAGCTTAGTTTTCTAATACTTTAGAATAAAAGGGTAAGGGAGAATAGGATGTTTATTTCAGTTAGGAGGATAGTAAATATTTATTTATATAAAACAAATAAAAATTTAGGAAGATTAATGAAAGCACTCTTAGAAAAAATGGAAAAAAAGGAAAAATTATAAACCTAAAAATAATAGGATAAGATCGATCTATAAGTGATCAAAATAATTTTTATTTTATATCATTTTTAATTTAATCTAAGGTAATATTATCAAGAAATAAGATTACTCACACTGAGGCATTGATAGAGGAATTAATCGAATGGAAACATTTATGATAATAATATTTTTGATAAAAAAATTTAAAAAAAAATAATAAAAATAATATAAAAAAATAAGAATAATATAAATAGATATTATATCAGATCTTTATTTTATTTTATCGTTCTGAAAAATGGGTGTAAGCACTATTATCATATTTTTCATTAATTTTTGGATATTTTAAATTTAATTTTTTTACGCTTATATCTAAATATAGATTAGAATTCGTTGAATGATCGGATTAATTTAACGATCCACTAAAATTTTATGAGAATTTTTATTTTATTTGAGAATTATGAAAATGATTATTAAATCTTTATTAATCTTCAAAATATATTTATTTATCCTTAATTTAAATATATGGTATTTATTTTTTGGTTTAATAGAGCGTTTAAACTTCTTAAGTGGATTAATTTAATATTTGATCATATCTTCTAATTTAAAATATATCATTTGCTGATGATTATTTATTCTATAATTTATTTATTATTATAAATTATTCACTTAAATTAGATTGTATTCATTTTCAGTTTGATTAGTTTATAACTTTTGATTGCTTTTGCTTATAATTTTCTGAATTAAGCACTGATATGAATTGTTTTGCACCTCGAATCTCTTTCTAAGTAACGCTCGTATTTTTTCTTTATTTCTTTAAACCTCTTGATAAAGAAAGCTCTATTCTATTCTTCGCTTAGAATTAACCTCCAATTATATTTTATTCTGTTGCCTAAATTTATATGTTAAAGTTGATGTAGTTAATTTTTTCTTTTATTGATTAGTTTTTATTCCTTACTAATGATTTATTAAATTAATATCAGGATTTAAGTTAATAATATTTTACATTTTATTTTATATAAATATATTATCAATTGATTTATAATTGCATGAACAAAAATTAATTTAAATTTAATTTATCAAAATAAAATAAAATTTTTCAATACAACTATTCAGGGAATAATTCAGATTCCAATTTCATAATCATCTCGGTACCTAGAAATTCATCATTCTCAATTAATTATGATTATTTTAATTAATTATATAAATCCCCTTCTTTATGATTTAAATAATAGTACCCGTTAGATTGATCTATCATAAGAAGAAGTCTCAACATTAATTCCTTATGTTCAACGCTCAAAGGAAAAAAACTTACCTTATTAAATAAATCAATGAAATCTGCTAATTCTTGTGAAAAAGATTCATATTTCTACATAAATATACTACCCTTAGTATTTACAATGAAGAGTTCCTTTAAATCTTATGCTTCAAAGTAATATTGTAG
>Ga0102912_1000043_pt1 | contig 15624 bp, 6 predicted proteins | sample Colrivmeta1560A3_FD_78499 | JGI IMG/M metagenome (GOLD analysis project Ga0102912, IMG submission 78499) | Estuarine microbial communities from the Columbia River estuary - metaG 1560A-3 | ecosystem: Environmental > Aquatic > Marine > Intertidal zone > Estuary | place: USA: Columbia River Estuary...
AATAATAAAAATAATAATAATAATAATAATAATAATAATAATAATAATAATAATAATAATAATAATAATAATAATGGTAGAAATTCAATTATTTTATAGGTGGTTAATGTATCTCCTCCTGATATAGTACAATAAGGGATTACTGATTCCGATAAAATAAGTATTTTAGAGGATAGTAAATAAAACAAAAAAATAAATTTGTTTAATAATCCGATTGAGCTATTATTTAGCGAAAAATCTGACTCTAGCTTATTACTAAGAAATTTACTTTAAGATATACCACTGGGTCTTATATATTTCGACTCAGGGCATGTTGTGAAATTCGCTAACAAAAAAGCTTATGAGCTTTTAAAATGTGATTAAGATATGGATATCAAGCGTTAGTTGATAAATAAGGAAATAAGTTGTATTTTTTACTAATTTTTATAATTATAGTATTGAGGAAGGATTTTATTTCGGAGGTTTCTTTATAGATAGATGAAAATTTTGATAGATCGTCCTACTTACATGGTTTATCGAAAATATAATTTGAATAATAGAATATTCGATCTTAGAGAAAATCTATTAATTTAAATATTTTAGGTTCATTTGGATTGCATAGTAGTAGCTATAATAGTTTAGAAAATTTAGAGTATTAAAATGGATCATCGCCTAAATTTTAAAATCAGTCGCCGAAATTTGATGTGCAGTCCCCTAAATTTGATAGGTCATCATCACCAAGGTTTGATAGAGGGCAATCGCTGGTATTTAGGAATGATGATCTAGAATAGTTAGAATTTAGGGTATAGAATCTAACGTTGAATTCTATGGATGGAAAAACTTATACGTTAAAATTATTGATAATAATTGATCATAGATAATAAAGAGATTTGGAGTAAATTGAGATGGCACATAAATTTAAATCTATTCTATTAAATTCATTCTCACATGAGCTTAGGACTCCGCTAAACTGTAGTTAATAGTTATTGGATTCAATGAAGTTGGAGATAAAAGATCCTTACATAGTAGAATAGTATATTAAACCTTTAAATAGTTCTAATTATTTATTGTTGCATTAGATAAATGATATATTGGATTTTAATTCATTTCAGTCTGGTGATTTCGTGCATAATAATGCGAATTTTGATTTATGGGAATTGATGTAGGAGTTAAGATAAATATTTTTACCTTGTTGCAAGTAGAAGAATATTGAAATTAAGTTAAAGAGGAAGACGGATAAAAATTTAAAGAGTATTAAAAACGACTAGCGCCGAATATAATAAATTCTCATAAACTTAATAAATAATTCAATTAAATTTACTAATCAGGGTGGTGAGATAATTATAAAAATTAGCGACAGCAAGGATTAAGAACAAAAAAATTTCATTGTGTTATCAGTCTTAGATAATGGTATCGGAATTGAAAAAGAAAAATTAGCAATGATTAGGAATCATATATACAATTAAGATAAGAATGATTAAAAGTTTGAGTTTATAGGGCTGGGTTTAGTTCTATCTTAGAAGCTAGCAATGGGATTAGGATAATTTTCATAATTTACAAATAATTTACAGATTCATTAACGATTCTCATAAACAGGAACCAAACTTCAATTCACTATTTAAGACTATAATTTACGAACTTACTATGATACCTATGAATAATTTGAAAGCCCCATCGATGTAAATTAAGAAAACCTCATTTAATCTATTCAGAGTAGCAATATACAAGTATCAATCCTAAAATCATTTTAAAGCTCTTGCAATCAAATAAATATTCTAATTGTAGATGATGTTCCATTTAACGTTTTGGCATTAAAAACTTTATTGAAGAGAAAGAATTTATAAACAGATGTGTGTTATAATGGTCAGGAAGCTGTAAATATGGTCAAATATAAATATGAAAAAAAATGCGATTGTAATGGTGATAGATGTAGATTTTATAGATTAATCTTAATGGATATTTAAATGCCCATAATGGATGGCCTAAAGGCAACATTAATTGTTAATATAAATTATAAATTTGTAAAAAAAATAAAAATATAAAATAGATAAATTAATTTCTTGAAGCAAATAATCTGAAAGATTAGACGAAAATTGTTATATGCTCTGCATTTGATTCGTAGGAATATATCGACGAAACTATGAATCTTGGAGTTATGGGATTTATAGTTAAACCAATACCAATGCTAGCATTAAATAAAACACTTGAAAAAGTAGGATTATGAGTATTGAATAAATATAATTGATAATAAATTAATTTGAAGTAGTTTCTTTTTTGTTTTATATGAATAATTTATTTATGTTTTTTTTCAAAATATATCATTCATATTTTTAGCCAAATTAAGGTCTTCTATTTTCAAATCTGCTAGCAGGATTTTCTGATATTGCTTAACTTATGCCCCTATTTATATTGTTCTGTATTGAAGAGCATATTCTTTCATGCTCTAATCTCAGTCGCTCAATTTCTTATTCCATTTATTTAATTACCTAAATATAAAATAAAAAATATCTTTATATATATATAAATTTAATAACCCTATCCTAATCATTTAATTTTCGAGCTTATTAATCTCTAATATCTTCTAAAATTCTTTTTTCTTTATTATTTTCCTCCTAGATTCTATCTATCTCTTATTTTCGATTTTCCCGCTCCCTCATCGATTATTTCTACAACTCGATCAATTCTGCTTCAGTTCTCTAGAAACCTGCATCTCTAGCTTTTTATGTTTATTTTATATTTATTTTTTAATTAATATTACCCATCAGCTCATTTCTTAATTTATCACGAGAAATTTGTGCTTGATTTAATTGATTATGATATTCACTTAATTCTTATTTGAATGAATTTTTTTCTTAATCAAAATCGTTATTTAATTCATTAATTTATCTTTACAATTAATATATTTATAAATAAAAAATAATTATATACCTATCTCTCTCTGATACAACTCTCATCAAATCCTAGTTCTTTCTTAGTAAATTTTCCCTTGCTTCATCAGATGCCTTAAATTTTTATTCTATTGCTCTAAATTAACTCATATATTTTCGCATTTCTTCATCCTATACCCGAACAACAGCCTCTCTCAATTCCTCCTCCCCATCCAATCGAACCTTCATCACTGTATCCTATAACATTCGATTTTCCTGCTCTAATTCAGATTTTGAGTGGTTTAAGGTTTTATTCTTTTCGTCTAAAGCACGAACCCTTAACTCCCATTCACGATTCAGGCTCTCAATTTTAGTTTCATAATCTGATTTCATTCGATCAAAATCCACTCTAAACCTATCATCCAATTATATCTGCTATCTTCATGTTTCATTAAATTTTTTATTAAAAGTTTATTAAAAAAATAATAAAACTTTTTCATATATGCTATTCTATCCTCAAGCTCCCTAATCTTATGACCATACATCTCCTATAACCTATTCAATTCATCCTTAATTGCCCTATTCTCATGAACAACAGCATCATTTTCTTATGTCACTGTTGATAATTTATATCTTATTATCATATATCACATTTAATTAGAAAATAAAAAATTGTTACTCTAATTCTGAAACAAACATTTCCCTTTTTTATGATTCATCCTTCAATCGTATCATTTTATTTTCAAAATCCACCCTTAAACGCTTTTCATTCTCGAATTCCTATTCCATCTATGATCTAAGTTCCTTTGCCCTACGTCGCTCACCATCCAATATAGTCTCTAATTCTGAAATAGCAGCTCCCTTACTTAAATTATTTTAAATATTATCGTTTGTTCGATGATTATACTCCCTTAATACATCATCATACTATTACGTATTTTCTATATTTTATTTTAAAATTGAATTATAAATACTAGGATATCCAATAGGACGTTATTAAGATTAAGAATAGTTTTGATCATATTTCTAAGGGGTATAACTGATAATTAAAAAATTAAATCAAATTAAAATAAATTTTAATACCCATATCCACTATTCTATCCTAGGTTTTAACTCGGATAATAACCGCTACCCTACACCGGTGCATTATAATTATCTTATTTAGTAGGTGGATAGTAACCATTATTTGGAGGAACGTAACCCTCCTATTTAGGCGGTCCATAATATCCTGTATTTGGAGGCATATAACCTTCCTACTTAAATGGTGCATAATTTCCAGTATTTGATTATGGATACCTATCCTAATCACTACCGTAATAATTTCCTTTAGGCTAAATATAAGGATGATAGCTCATTCTATTTTAATTAATAATTCTGTTAGAAAATAAATTAATTATATTATTTCGTTAAATAAGAAAAAAATCAATTCAAAATATATATATATATATATAATTAAATAGTAATTTTAATTATAATGAATAAAAGTAATCTTGATCTTTGTGCAGATATTATAGATTCATCCTATGTATAGCTTGCATCTAATTCGCTTAACACTCGTGAGAATATGATAAAATAATTACTTTCTCAGAGATGTTTACCATAAGAGGGTTGGGATGATTTAACGATATAGCATTTGATTAATTTATGTTTTTGATAATTTTATTATTTTGATTTTGGGAAAAATAATAGTTGCTATGATGGATACCAATAATTTTCCTCATAAGGTGGGTGTGGGTGAAAGAGAATCACGTATTTATTCATAGATGGTAGCGTAGAGGCATTATTTTATGGGTCATGGTATCTTTTAATAATTTTAATTATATAAAATATAATTTATTATAACATCTGATGAGATTAAAAGGTATTGGAAGATCAGGTGATATATCTGCTGTATAACCTAAGGCTGCTGGATCATCCTTGATTTTAAAGCTAACAAAACATCTCACAAAGGATGCCATTAAATAGGCTGGTTATTAGGATATTAAGGATTTATTGATTCTTCCACAATCAACAGGTATGGCATTAACTCTATGCTTGTTGACACTCAAGAACATAAAATCCAATTCTAAATATGTATTATGGCCGAGAATAGATTAAAAAACATGTCTAAAATGCATAATCACAGCAAATCTAATACCAGTTGTAATAGAAAATATACAAGAAGTATTTATAAAAATTATGTATAGGTATATTCATATATTTATATATCTCGAAATTTTCCAAAATAAAGGGTGATTCTATAACAACCAATTTAGAATTGTTAAAATAGAAAATTGAAGAGCTAGGCCATGAGAATATATTATGCATTCTCTCCACCACAAGCTGTTTCGCCCCGCGAGTACCAGATAAAATTTAAGAAATTTCAATAATTTGCAAGGTAAATATTATTAAGGAAAAAAAATTTAATGATATCAAGCAATTCAACATAAAACACGTAATTAATAATGCATATGGAATTTAATGCACTAAAATAGCTAATATGATTAACCAAGGGCATGCATTTGGATCAATCGATCTAGTTGTTCAGAGTACTGATAAAAATTTTCTTGTACCAGTAGGAGGATCAATTGTATTTGGCTACGAAAAAGAAATCGTTTAGAAAGTATCCTAGTTGTATCCAGGAAGAGGTTCAGCTGCTCCAATAATTGATTTATTTATTACCTTATTGTCAATGGGCAGTGTAGGTATTTATTTATTTATTTATTTATTTATTTATTTATTTATTTATTTATTATTATTTATTCATATAATAGGCTTTAAGTAGCTTTTAAGTGATAGAAAAGATCATCTTGCATATATGAAAGAAAAAATTAAGATATTTAATTAAAAATACAATGAAAGATTATTGGATACACCCAAAAATTCAATTTCCATTGGAATAACTCTTTAGTATTTTAAGAAAATATTTAGCTAAGAATATGAGGTAGGAATTTTTTTGTTTTATATTTTTATGTCTATTCATGTTTAATAGTAAGAAAGTGAAATTAATGCTGTAACTAAATTGGGTTCTATATTATATAGTAAAAAGGTAATGGGATCCAGGATTTTAACAGATAAAATGAAAAAAATATAATGCGGTATCGAATTTAAGAATTATGGTTCGCATATAGATAATTATAATAATATGCCATATATGACAATAGCATGTTCAATCGGAATATAGAGAAACGAAATTGATTAGTTTTTTCTAAAACTTAATGAGAGCTTTGTTGAACTAGAGAAAAAATACAATAAGCAGAAATAGCTTTAATAAAATTAATAAGATACTATTTGAAATTTAATAACAATTTATAAATCAATATATATTTATATTTATTTTTAAATATTATAATTTGAAAAGATTTTCTTTATCTTTATTAAATAATTTCTACATCATAGACTAGTATAGACTACTTATGTTTCATCTGAATTTTTATTTTATTCCTCAGCATCTTTCATTATCTCCTATTGAACGCTACCGCAAAGGTTATAAAATAATGTTCTTTAAGCTAGGTATATCTACTCATCATCCGTATCTATATCATTATCTGCTGCTAACTATATTTGGGGCTTTTCATTTATTTCCTCTAATCTAAAACATCTAAAAGAATATATTTATTTATTCTTCCTAAATTTTATAAAAAAGCCCCTTTTAGGTATTCTGTGCTATACATAATTAAATGTTTTCATCTTCATTGAAACACTCCTCTTATGGCAATAAAATTGGTCGGGCTTTTAAACATTCTCCTATACCTTAAGCGCATAAAATCTCTTAATAAATTTTTTAACACCAGCAGACTATTATTTATTTATATTTTTTTTAATAGCAGCCTTTTTAGGTTTTTCAAATTATTTAATAGGCTTTCTTAAATTAATGCTCTTTACCTATTACATATCCATCATTTCATTCATTTTTTTTTATAACTCAAAATTAATAAATAAATCGGTTAATTTTTGTCTTTAAATTTTCAATAATAAATAAACATATATATTTATTAGAATAACGAAATATTGAAATCGATGATATATATATATATATATTATTTCATTTGAAAAAATTCTGACCATTATATTAATTTTCAATAATAAATAAACATTAATATATTAAAATTTCACGATTATATTGAAATATATTTATAATAGGAAATTTTCACTCGATAAATTTTCCATCCTTATCTAGACAATCCATAGTTTTAAGAATTTCCATACAAAATTATTAAAAATTTGGATTGCTCTTATATTCTATGTTTAGCTCATTATATCTTTATTTTGAATTATCTATACATATTAATTTGTTTTTTAGCTTAGATGATTATAATAGTTTTTTTATTGATTTGCTCTGTTCTATATCATTTTATATATGTATATTTTTAATTTATTAAAGTTTTGAAAATATACTAAGTAATTCTAATCTATATGATTGAAGTTTATCTTCCTCATCAACATATTCGCTTTTAATAATTTCTGTTTGCTCAAAATCCTTTTTATTGTTTATATCAATTTTTTCATCTTTTTTTTAGCAATTATGAATTTTAAAGCATGGTACAGAGCAACTAAATTAAATTATTATATTTTTTATTTTTATACTAATTAACAAAGCAGTTTGGACATCGATATTTTTTATTTGATTGATTACAAACTTCACAATTTTTCACCATATATATTAATTATTATTTAATATTTTTGCTTATATATAATTACTTATTATAATAGAATTTATATATGCAAATAAATATTTAACAAAAATAATCATAATAATCCCTTGATCACCTTAAAAGTGTTTGCTTATCATAATTAGTTATAATTATAGAGAGGTTTTAGTAATAATATGATGATGATGATATTAAAAATAGGGGGTTCCTGATTATGATAATGATATCTTTGTATGATTGATATTAAAAATAATGAATTAAATTTAGAACTAGGATCTGAATCATTATGGATACAACCCTTTGAATCTCCCTAAAATATTAATTGCCAAATAGCGGTAGCGGCTCGAGGTTGTGGTAATAAATAATAGTAAAATAAAATATTTATTGAATTGAACATTAAAAATAATAATAATAAAAATAATTCTTTAGATCAGTTGTTTTTTAAATTAAATTTCAGGAATTTTATCAGGTTATTTGTTATTTTTATTTCTTTCTGGTGATAGGATATGGTTATTGGTTATTTTTATTTTGTTTATTTCTTGGTATTATTTTGATATATTTTTTTTAGGTATTTTAATTTGTTATGGAATATTTTTTCTTATTATTTAACTTAATTTATGCACAGCTAAGGTTATTTTAATTATTGTCCTTATTTAATCAAAATTTAATCTAGCGTCTATTTCATTAGTTGAATTGAGGATGAAAATATATAATATGTTTATCTGAATTCGATTAGTTTGATTAGTAGTTGTTTTTTTTATTCCTCTATCAAATGATATTTTGGATCTATTTGGTAATCGTTTTCATCTGAAATGGTATTTAATCTTTATGGTTATAGGTTTTATTTATTTAATACCTAGACTAATGAGAATAAAATATAATTTAGAGATCGAAATTTTGAAATTTCGTCATTTCGTTTATTCCTATTATGTCCTATAATATTTAGCAGCTTATGGCAATAAAGGTCGGGATCAATATCATATTGGTGACAATCATGAACATGAGTATGAATAAACAAGATAGGTACATTTTTTATTAAATGAAAAGCTTTATGGTAACCGATCCCCAACCATCCAGTGTAAGTATATCAAAGTACTACTGAATCTCTAAAAGAAATGTTTAATTCTCTGTTTATTTTTTATCAATTTATAGCATGAGCAATGTAGATAGAAAAGTTAACCATATCATAAATATATAGCATGGAAACGCCTATGGTATAATCTATAATGAAACATAGCTAATATCACGTATGTTTATATTAGTAAAAATTTTAAGCAATAAAAATATTGGTCCATAGCTAATCTTCTAATAATATGATAACTCAACTTTTTTTCAATTTTAATTTATATATTTATATTACATAATATGACAATCAGAGCTACAGGACCTGATAGGGTATGCTATAGTTATAATACATTGTTGTAGTGGCTATTCACTTCCTAAAAATAATAATCCTATATAATTTATTTTAATTTTATTATTACAATAAAATACCAAATAAAATTATTTAATTTTACCCTATAATATATTATGATGATCGTGTGCAGTGTATATACTACTGCTACTAATAAATTAAAAAATAAAAATTCACTATTATTATTTAAATTAACATCATTTAACTATATTTAACTATTTGCAAATATTAGTTAGGCTATACCTATCAAAACCACCGCTCTCTTATTATATTCCCCATTTATACAATCATCAAAAAATGTATATTACATACCTTCTTAATCGCTTTACGATTAACCATCATCAATCTCAACCCTCTTAAAAATACGAAACAATAAAACATCAATTTAATATGAAAATATCATTTATGTCAAATAAAATGAAAAAATTGTCACAAATATGAAATTAAAAATTATTATAAAAGGACCAGAATGCCTATACAATTATAATGTAATATCACCCCATCCCTATAAAATATTTTATATTTTATATATTTATTATACGTCGAATGTTGTTATCTGTAAAAGTGTAAGTGAAGATACTCCAATATTTTTAAAATGATGAGCATCAATTTAACTGAAAAGTAAAGTATATATGTAGGCAAATATAAAAAATATCGATGTTGTTGTAAACATAATTGGTTTGGATTTCTATAGTGTAAACTTTATTTACTATTATATATTTAAATTTATAATTTTTTTTTCATTTAATAATAATACTTTTAATATGATTTATTGGTAATTTGTTGATATTATTTTCAATGAGGATAGTACTATACTCAACCAATAAGCCTTTCCATATCTACACATATAATATATATCAAGACTGAACTAAAACGGTCCACATAGTATATTCAATATATTTGTTAATGATATCTAATTTCTTTGATGCATATCATAAGAAAATCTTTATTTTTTTTTTTAAGTTAAATCCATATTTTTTACCTAAAAAATGTATCAATCGTAAAGCAAAAACTACAAGTCCACTATATACAAATTGAAATTAAAAATCTGGGAGTTTTCTAATCACCTACCATTAAAGGAAAATGTAGGAATTAATTTATGGTAGCAAGCGCTATGATAAAGAATAAGGGTCTTTCTATATATCTAATCTATATAGCATGATATTGTTCCTAAAGCATTTATGTTGCCAATTTTATATTAAACTTCTATGGAGATTTATCAGACTTAGATCGAGCTGAATTCAAGTCCATCATTTACTATATCGATTTTTAAGGTGATTTTAAGATATCATTTTTATTTGATTCCTAACTTCTATTAGTATGAGCTGTATTAAACTAATCCATTTTTTGATAAATAAATAAATAAATATATATATAATTTTGATTTTAAAAAATCGATAAAATGAATTTTAAAAAAATTTATTTACAATCAATATTTTATCGAAATGAAAATTCACTAATATATTATGATTAATTAATAATAAAGAATCAAATACAAAAATTTATCATACATACTGTCATTTATAATCAATATATGCCTTGGAAGCCTTTTTTCAGGATATTCTATAAGCTATTTAAATGTTTCCCTATAGGATATCGATGAGGCATTGAATATTAGTAAAAATGATGCATACATTAATGGCCTCTTTTAAGGTAGTGATTTTTAAAAATTCTTATTTAATTAAAAATTAATAATAATTCATAAGCAATAATTACTATTGGGGGAGGGATTGGATCATTCATTATAGGACCACTTTTAAAAAAATTTACCCGAAGAAAATGTTTTTTTTTTGCTGATATTTTGGGAATAATAGGGTATTTGATATAATAATTAGCCGTTACAAATATGTTCATACTAGGACGATTTATAGTCGGTATTGTAACAGGAATCAATACAGTAATCGTTCCATTATATATAAATGAAATGTCTCCCATAGAAATAACAGGATAGCTAGGATGCTTTAACCAAATATTTTTCACTTTAGGAATTCTATTATCGTTCATTATGGGATTATTGTAAAATAAAAAATGAATTAATTTAATATAAAACAATAATATGCTAAGCTAGGAACAAATACGATCATAATATGTCTTCTGGAGATTATTAATTACTCTACCCATTATTCCATGCGCTCTTAGAATTCTAGGTTTGTTTGTCCTATTCGATTTCGATACACCCATTGAATATATAAAAAATGGTGAAATAATCAAACTAAAACAAATTTTGAAAAAAATTTACGATTTCGAATTCATCGAAGAAATATAAATTAATATGGAAAAATAATTCATTCTGTATTAGATATATATATATATATATTTATGCAAAAATATATAAGATGAATATAAAAATAGTTATATGACTCTTTTTACTCCACAATACAGAAAACAAACATATTTAGCTGTTGCTTTAGCTGGTTTTTAACAGTTTTGTGGAATCAACGCCATTATATTTTATTCAACTTTTATTTTTTTACAGGTTATAAATTAATATAACATTTAATTTTATTTAACCCTTAAAAAAAACCTTTAGATCACTAATAATGATAATTAAATGTCATATAATCTAAATATCGTAGTGGCTTTAATAGGTTTTACATCAGCTATTATAATTTTATTTATCGTGGGCAGGTTAGGAAGGTATATATTTATATATATATATATTTATTGAAAATAAAGGAAGAAAATATTGGTATTTGGATATTTTATATGCGGTTTATCTATGTTATTTCTATCGTATTATGCTAGATTAAATTTAATCGATAATAGGGATAAGTTCACCTAAATAATGGTTCTCATTTGTCTTTTTACTTATCTTCTGAGCTTTGGACTTTCTGCAGGACCAATAACCTTTGTAATAAAAATCTAAAATAAATATCTAATAATAGGTTTGCCTTTCAGAAATCGTTCCAGAAAAAGGTATGAGTCTTGCTATGATCGTATCATGGACATGTGCCTCGATTATTGCATAAATATTTCCCATATTAGTCAAATATCTTACAATTTGGGTAACGTTTATGATATTCTCACTCATATGTTTTATAGGGTATATATATATATATTATTAAAAAATTAATGATATATAAAAATAAGCTCATTGATTTTTTAACAATATCAACCAGAAACAAACGGCCTAACAAAAGCAGAAATTGAACAAATATTCAATCCATAGCTAAAGTCTAAATAATTTGCAGAGGAAATTGAATTATGATATAAATATGGGTTTTATATCTATATATCTATAAATTAATTAAAATGAAGATTCCATTTAATTATATTATTAATTTATCCCTTCATCTCATAAAGCAAATTTCAAAGATACAGCAACATAATAAGACATCACAGCACATTCTATCTCCATCTGATTATTGATTTTATCCATTATTGATGTATATGATTTCCTATTATGTATAATTTTGAGGTTAGTTATAACCCTAGTCTACAATAATAACCTAATTACTATTACCGTAGCCTTTAGAATATTTTTATATTGATCATATATTTAAAATTAATGATTATGAACCTTAATCTAAAATTGTCTATTACTAACTATAATATTATGGTTATCCAATATATGGCTATTAGCCTTTTTTAATTTTATTTTTGATTTAGTTGATTTATATATTTATTCAAATAATTATCTTAAAAAATTAAAAATTACCATAAATTGGTTGATTTGACATTTAATAATAGTTGTTGTTCATAAAATTAATTTATTTATTTTTAATATCGATAAAACAATTTAAATTTTATTTATGAATTTACATCTAATATAATTTATTTCTTTATCTATATTTATATCTAAGATAAAAATATGTTTTCATTTTTTATTATGAGTTGATTCCTCTGATTATAGTGGTAAAAATAGAACCTTATTAAATAAAAAAAATTAGTATAAAATTAGTTTGAAATCTACGGTATAAATTTTATTTTTATATTTTTATGATAAATTACGATAAATTTTGATGTGAAATATAAAATAGCTTATAGAGAACAAATAATTAAAATCAATAAAAAGAGTATAATATAAATATATTAATAAATATAATAAAACCTTGGGATTTCCTCCTCTTGCAATAATTTAAATGGTATCAAAGTATCTAATTTACATAGCAGCTTTACTATCGAGCATATCGGATGCTTATCTTAGTAGTTTAGCAGATTCAACGTCAGCCTTTTTGTTTTTTATTTTTAGTAATAAATATATAAATAAATAAATAAATAAAAAAATAAAAACGGTCGCAGAGATAATTTTAGATTCTGCTAATCTTTAAGCCTTAGGGGCCATTGATAGTGAATTTTAGAGAGCAGGGCTCATAACCATATCTTTAATAAATACTTGTTCAATATAAACCCCTAATATTTTTATCGATTTCAAAAACTCATTTAAAAAATATTAATACCCCATTCTGTAACAATTGAAAATACGTTGTTTTCTATCTCATCGGCAATAATTTGTCTTTACTCTATAATTTCTTAAAGAGTATGCTCACCGCAAACTGATCTTAATGTCTTTTATTTTATTTTTTTTTATTATTATTTTAATATATTACAGCATAGGTTATTTCTTAAAGCGCTAGTGTAACATCCTTAACTATATAAGATGATTTTACAGGATCAACTATTCGATAATAAATTATAGTATCAATATCAACTGTTATATTATCCTTAGTCAGAATCAACTATCTTTTCAATTCAATTACGCTTTTTTTGATAATATATATTAATATTTATTAATTTATTAAATCAAATTAAAATACACTGTTTTAGTTGAAACAATCAGGACGGTATCAGAGCATGGATTTACTTTATGTAATCCGGGGTTTAAAGTATGCTGAAACTTTCCGAATTTCTAAAGCAATCCTACGTTGGCCTAACCAATTTAATAATATGGATATGGAGCAAGACAGCATATACATGGAAGCCAAGCCCTCATACATCCCCAAAAGCTACCACAACAATCAATCGCTGTCTCATAGCACGATAATTCTTTATTAGCCTAAAGTAATGAATCTTAACTTAAATTTTTTTTATTTATATATATATATATTTTACTCGTCATTTTAAAGCTATCTATTAGCCAACTTATCATTTGAGTTATTCATTTTTGATTTTTATCTTTTCGATTTTAAGTAATTGGAAATTATTATTTTAAATAATAAAATACAAAATAAAAATTAGATCTTCAATCTATAAAATATCAATATATAAATAAATTGTTATAAGTATTACTTGAAACTGCTAAATTTTTAATTTATTAATTAAATCAAATATCATCATTATCTATCATTTTACGCTCTATTGTATTAGTTTAATCTCTTTTAGATGGGATATTTATAATATTTGAGAAAAATTATTTATTGTTCGGATTCTAATTATGACTCTTAACATCAACATCAACGTTTATTTAATTTTCATCACATTAATTATTATTATTAAAATCATTATTATTACTCTAATTAATATTACTATCCTGATTATTGTATTTTCCATAGATATAATTTTAATCATTTATTTTTAATAATTCGTTTTATTTTAACTTTCTTTCAAGGATTTGAATTTATTATAATTGATTTTAGACTTATATTCTTAATTGTTCATTCTCCATTTACACATCTTAGAATTTTTTATTCTTAATTTGATGCAAGTCTATACTTTCTTCAGCTAGTTCAATTGTATCATCTGATTATTATTATGACTTTAGAAAATTATCTTTATTTATTAAATTTAATATCTTGAAGAAAATTTTTATACCTTAATTTTTCAATTCTGTTTCATTTGATGATTATAATAATTACGAAAATTATTACTTAGAGCGTTCCTAATAATCTATTTATTTAAGAATTCTTATTTTTTTAATTTCTAATTAATAAAATTAAAATACGTATCATGGATGAATATAATAAATTATTATTCTGATATGATATTTTATTTATATTTTTCTTCTATCTCATGTAGTTTTTCACAGAAAAAAAGCATCGAGTATTCGAAATGTGATTTTCCTTGCTAATAAAATTCTTTTTTTAATTTCTGATTTTTATAAAAAAAACCTTAATAAAACTGCAAAATTCCTAATATATCAGGTATTTATTTCATCTTTAATAATTTATTGAGGTTTGCTTAAAAGTTCTAAGCTAGTTTTTAAAAATTTTAATCGAACTAAAATTCAGACGTTTCTTTAGTTTTTTAGCAATTTAAAAATAAAATTATCTTACATTAAGATTTTGAATGATTGCCTTTGTAATAATACAGCTTAACTTTTTCTATGTCAAAATATAATATTTTTGGAAATTTAACATTTTTTTATTGTAAATTTTAAAATGATTTATTAAATTTTGATTGATTCTATAATTAATCATATGGGTACCACAAATTCCAAACAAATATACACTCTAAAACCAATCTCAAAAAAGAGTTTCCCAATCTAGATAATAGTTTATCTTTTAATAATTTTTCCGTTTTAGATTTATTAAATTCATTTTTATATATTTATATATTTTATACCTGGTTATTACGAAAAATAATATTTTCCTCGATCATCGTCCTAATTTTCACAATCAAACAAGGCGATTGTTTCAAGTATGTTCATGTAATATTTTTATATGAGATCGATGATATATTCATTATGTAGGTCCATCATATCCTTAGCTAACTTTTATTTTTTTGTATTTATTTTCATTATATCATAATGTATATATATATATATATATATATATATATTTATATATATTTTATA
>Ga0102912_1000044_pt1 | contig 15363 bp, 2 predicted proteins | sample Colrivmeta1560A3_FD_78499 | JGI IMG/M metagenome (GOLD analysis project Ga0102912, IMG submission 78499) | Estuarine microbial communities from the Columbia River estuary - metaG 1560A-3 | ecosystem: Environmental > Aquatic > Marine > Intertidal zone > Estuary | place: USA: Columbia River Estuary...
CTGAATTGATAAAAAAGCTATTGGATTCCTAGGTTGAGGAGGAGTATGAAGATTTGGGTATACATGATGATAATTTATAGATTGATTATGATATTGCTAATCCGAATGGTGATGATTTATTTAATGAAGTGATTAATATGCCAAAATGGGATTCAAGTGATAATATTGTAATTTAATAAGATATAATTTAAGATGATAATAAAGGTGAGGAATTGAATGTAAATGTAAATGAAGATTGTATTGATCCAATCTTTTATGTGCCAGTGAAAGTAAAGATGTCTGATAATAGAGATAAAAAAAACAGCACTATGAAAAATTAAAATAGAAATGATAATACTATTTATTTAGATTCGGCCTATGACTCTGATTCTGTTCTCAATCATTAATTTGATGAATAGGAAATGAAAGACACTAGTGAGTATGGTTATGGTATGTGGTTGAGGTATTTAAGTAATTATCCAGAAAAGCATATAATGGATCCGAATTAGTTTTATTTTATATCTAGGTTAACATAAAATCATCGTTTAAATGATTTTAAGCGATTTGGTGATCGTACCTTAGCAATATGGCTATTGCGTAATATATTTGTATTTACTACTTATGATTTTGATCAATAAGAAAAAAATTTGGATAAGAATATAATAAAATTATAGACAGATATAGAAAATTAATGGTATTTTATATAGTATAGCTATAGTTGGACGTAGGTTGAAGCTTAAGGCTTTGTTACTAGGGGAACAGAGGAAAGCACTTAAGGAATAACGATAAAATGTTAGCATATACCAATTAAGTATTTACGATTAATCGTAGGTGGATAACATGTAAAAATTTAATTTAATTTTATCTTACCGAAAAAAAATATAAGTTATAATACAATGGTTTCAATGGATAAATTGCTAATTTATATTATGGTGCTGGTAGAGGATTATTTATACCAACTGTTAAAGCGCTATTAAATAATGTTATTAGAAAAATATCATAATATCCATAGGGTTTAAGGGAAATTAGTTAAATTTCTATCCTAGATGATATAAAAAGTTATGATGCAAATGATCCAACTGATACAAAATTGAATACAAATGATCAGTAGAAAATGGTGGAAGAATATGCGGTATCAGGATGGGTTAGATGGGTACCTGATATAGTTTTGAAAGAAGTAGCATAATTTCTTATCTTTAACCTAAGATAAAATCGATAAAAATCTGATGATAACAACTAATTAGGTGATAGAGATTTGGAGATATAATTTATATATGGATTGCAAGAAGATGGATCATTTTATTATAATACTTATACCGCTCTAGGAAATAATGGGTTTTGAATATTAATATATGTAATTTTATTTATTAAATTATAGACATGGTAATCCTTTAATGACCGCGAAAGTCTAAATTTAATATCATTTATGGACTTTCTTATATTATTCATATTCGTTATCGTAGTTGGAAGCTTATGGGGTAATGATTCAACCTGGACTTGCCTAAGATATAAGACATTTAGATGTGGTACACAAATTGGCACCGAAATTATATTTATATTTCAGCTCAGATCATAAATCATATGGTTATAACGGAAAATTGGCTTATTTTAATATGTATATTGGGCCTAATTCATTTAGAAGAGGGTTAGTATAATTTTTTAGATTTGTTTGTATTTTTTTTTTTTAATAAAAATAATAGTTTCAAATTTGGTGATACATTTAGTTTTGATGTTGGGGCTAAGAATTTATTCTAATTGTAAAAACCAATTTTGATTGGAATGGAAAAGAATGATTAGCCTAGAGGATGTTCATATGATTAGAGTGTATTTTAAGAATTAGTATTACATTAAGATGATAAAAATACAAGAATAAATGGTGCTAGTGAATATTCATTTGGTATGTGGTCTAGATGGTTACGTACAATGCCTAAATATTTATAGGTGAGGGAATCAAAACATTTAATGGGTCGAGTAGCAACTATCAGTAAATATGGTGATAATGATCATGTTAGGGATCGAACTTTATTGGTGTATTTGGGTGAAGGGTAATATGAATACATAACATATGATAGGTAATAGAAGAATATAGGATAGGGTATATGGTATGATGATAAATTAGAGGGTTAGTGGAATTATATATATTTTGGATATAAAAGATTTAATGAAGAGCGAGGATAGGCTAAGGGATACCTAATACTAGGCCCAAATAATTAAATTAACTCTACTGTTATAAATTGCCTACATCTTCCAGTAATAAATATAATAAGCCTAAATCTAAAAAACTAATTTGGTGTTCCATTATTTAACGGTTATATTTACAATCTATTTTTTATGGTAGGACATGGTGCCTTCATTCAGGATTAAGATAAATTATTGGAATATGCTTTATAGTTATAAAAAGTAAAGATTCCCCCAGTTATTAGAAATACAATAATATTAGTATCATCCTAGTTAGATTTATCATAGTAGTTATAGTAGTAATCAATAAATCAAAAATAATAAGAAATAACATCATTTGTTTTAATATAAAAAGAATAATATATTTTAAGACATGAGGAATTAAAATTATTAGCTTAATTAAAATAAAATGTTTATGAGGAAAACATGTATAATAATGAAGAAATATAAGATGAAAATCTTTAATATGAGGAAGTTAATTATGAAGAAACTCATCATCTTATTGAGAATGAGGAATCAATATAATAGGAAGAAATGTAGTTATACAATGAAGAGAATCAAAATGATGATAATGGGTATGAGGAGGAGTTGGTTGCGAGTTCTTAGGAGGAAATTATTTCCTATGAAGAAAACTAATCTAAGAATGAGGGTGGTGACGATGAAGATGAAATAGACACATTTTAAAAAGTCAATCATGTAACAGGTGAAGAGACAATATCGGAGAGTGATGATGAAAATTATTAAAATATTTCTAATAATATTCATTTTATTGGGGAGGAGGAAAATCTGGATGAGAATGATTAGAAAAGGAATGAGGAAGTGATAGTTCAATAGGATGTTGGTGATACCTGGGGAAAAACATTTAGTTAATTTGAAGGTGCATAGGAATATAGTTTATCAGGATGGGTGCGATGGACTTCATAATTAGAGCGCACTGGCTTGGAGCATTAGATAATAAGGATGTCTTAAAAATCTTTGATTGATATAGGAATATCGGCTGATTAAGGTGACTAAACATTGGTGATCTAGCGATTGGATGGAATATATAGATTTATCACATATTCATGTAAAAATGAATATACATGTGAATTGGATATTACAAATGATTAGCTTTATTTAAATTATTGGGATTAATGGACTTTTCTTTATTTTACATATTCTAAATCTATATAAAAATGCTATGGGTATATTAAATTTACATTTCGTGAATAGAATTTCATAATCTCTGATATAAACCATCTATATTTGAGTATATTTAGTGTATAGATAGGATCTGGGCATAATGAGAGGTATTAATAATTTATGGGTCTAGTTAAATCTTGGGTTTTGAATATTGGACCTGGATCGTATATGGAAACTAAGTTTGACGCATAGAACGAGGATAGCGTATATAAATAGTATGGATTTTAGGCTGGATTGGATCATATTCGAGTGGAGCCTATTGGATGGTAGCCAAAAGAAAAATCATCCATAATTGAATGCTCAGCTGATTCCACTGAAGTACCAATATAGGCTGAATTTGGTACAGACTAAATTTCAGGTGTGATAGAATACGGCTATGGATATTGGAGTAAGTTTTTATTTGATGGTAAAACAAAGTTATTAACTAAGCCTACATGGCTAGGTATGTCACGTTTGACTACAAATAAATAGTATCATGATATGTAGGAATTGGGTGATAGGGTTTTGTGTATCTGGATGGCCCATGGTTTTTATCACTTTGCGACCTATAATACTGATCCACCAACTTTCACAGTATCAGTAAATATAGGCTACCCAGCTGATAGCGAGGGAACATGGGTGTATCTATATATATGCTATAGAAGATTATCAGAAAAACGCGGAAATATGATCGGATTCGTTAATATACATAATATAGTTTAGTAAATAGAGCTAAATGAATAAGTAATACACCAACCGCTTAATAATTATTTATTATTTATGGTAGGAAATGCGGGTCCTAACTATAAAGGCTTCAATGGTTAAATTGCATAAATTAAACTCAACATAGGACCAGGAGCATTCATAGAAAACAAAGAGCTCCTTGAATAGTATCAGGTAGCCTATTTTCCTGAACCCTCAATTGATAGACCAGCCAACAAATTAATCACAGTCATTGAAGCTCCAGTGAGACAGAATGAGGGCGATGATCCTCAAGTACAGAATCTTATCCTAGGTGATTAATTTAAAGGGTCCATGCAATATAGTGTACATATATGGTTTAGACAGTATAAATCAATTAATATGAATCAATAGGCATTATATAGATTAACTTAAAACGAATAGCAATATATGTAAGATTATTAAAACCCAGGCGATAGATCACTATCGCTACATCTCACCCGCTAGAGCAATCTAGTATTTACCACTTATTCCTAAATTATAAACGATAATTTTTAAAGTCCATTAACTATACAATGCGATATTCCTGATACATCACAATAATTATGGACCTATGCATATACATCATATAATCACCTTTAATAAAATATAATCTATTATATTTAAACCGCAAATGATCAATCTAATTATAATTTAACTGTATTGCACCGATCATCTAATTATTTTGCCTTCTATCTTGGACAAGATGGTGGTTTTAATTCACCCTTTATTGGTAAAATTGCTTATGTTTACTTGAGTTTCGGTGATTTCATTCAAAATAATATAGAGATGTAAAGTCCATATGTAAATGGATTCAATGCATTAATCATATCTAAAATATATATATGGAATGCCATCAAAGAATAAATAATTATAGCTGATTCCACATCAATAGAACCGGCTATGATATAATCTTTTACATCAATAAATTATTAAATTGATTCAATTGCTGAATACTCCTATGGATATTGGTGCAGATATTTAACCACCATACCAAATCGAATAATATAAAGACCCATATCATAATAAATTAGTAGATTATCAGATAATCCATAATCAACAACACAGCCAACCCCAAAACTAGGAGATAAAATGCTATCCATCAATCTACTAAGAGGATCATATTAATTTTCAACCTACGATCTAACCACACAAAATCCATCACTATAAACATAAATTAAATATCAAAAAATTGAAGGAGCATGGAACTATCTATATATTGGATACAAACGCAATGAACAAATACTTTACTGCTACCTTATCAATAATCAATAAAACTAAATATAAAAAATAACAAATATTCTACATTTACCTGTCGGAGATTATCTAGAATTTCTCATAAGCGGAACTGGTCCCGGATATCAATCATTCCAAGGGTTCATCACAGGAGTATCCATTAGATTAGGACCAGGAGCCTTAATGAAAGACTTAGATCAACTAACATCTGAAATAAATATGTATTACAATTATGAAATGAGTACCATTATATTTAATCAACACCAAACCAATGACAATGAGAACATCAATTAAAATAATAACGACAATCAAAAGTAAGATCAAATAAATTAACAAAATAAATTCGCATTCGAACATATAATTATGATAGATGAAATAGTTTTAATTAGGTTTGATACTGATTAAAATAAATCTATTTAATAAACTTAAAATAACTTAGTTAAAAATAACAATGACTAGATTAACGTGGATTAAAATAATATATTGATCCCCAAGTAAAATTAAGATTCCATCCCATTAGATTAATAATAATAATAATTGTAATAATAATAATAATAATAATATTCATAAACTGAATCATAATAATAATAATAAGATTAACAAGGTGATATTAATATAATCCAAAATTAAATGGAGGAGTAAACACGGTTGGGTGAGGAATATTTAGAAGAAAATCATCTCGACATAGAATAAGAAGAATTATCGGAGGAACAATAGATTTTAATTGCATTAAAACAATGGGAGGGTGACTAATTATTATTGCTACAACTCAATTAACTAGATGGTGAAGAAGACTAGTCTTTTAGCTCATAAGGTGGACAAACTGTTATAAATTCAGAGGAAGCTGAAGAAGATGAGGGTGAAATACAATAAGAACAAGAATTTGAAGAAGAGAAAGAAGTTTTGTTTGATTCTGAGGAAGAGGTAAAAGTAGTAATTATTGAGCATTAGGAAAAAATGTAAAAGTATTTTATTGAAAGTTATAAATGGCGTGAATCAAAGGAATATATGGTATCAGGATGGTTTAAATGGATACAGCCATAAGAAATATCTGAATGTCATTTATTGTTTAGGCTAACTACAAATGAGCCCGAATATCTATCAGATAGTGGATTAATGGGTGATAGAGCAATATTAATTGAATTATGCCCTCCTCTTACCCGCATACATACATATACCATATTGATAGATGAAGGAAAGAATGAAGATTTGAGTAATATTCGATATCTTCATTATGAAGCGTAAATGAATGAATATTTGATGAGTTGGAATTATATTTATGCCGGCTATTCTAGTAGCTTGAATACCATGCATGTCTTGATTAAAAGACCAGATTCATTTTATAAAAACATATTTGCTGATATTTAGCATCTTATCCCAAACTATATGGCTTTGTTTATAGCATAAGATCAATTTTTATCTGGATTTAATGGTTATCTGTAAAACTGGAATTTTTGGATTGGAGAATATTCGTTCTTCACTATATAAAATGATGATGCCTTATTAAATTTACCTGGAATAAATGCAGTTTTACTTAATCAACCATATCAATGGTTAATTTAAGATAATAATGATATATATGGAGCATTAAGATTCTCACCCTCATAAAATAATAATAGTAACTATAGCAATAGTAGTAATAATAATAATAATAGTAATTATTCCAGTAACATGAGCTCTGTTGTTGATATTGCATTTCATCAACAAGCTGAAGCACCATTGTCATATTCATTTGCATTATGGACTAGATGGCTATACTCATTTCCTAATCCACTTTAAAGACGGGCTTAATTTCATAGCGTGGCAAGATTGACTACGAATGAAGATTATTTAGATGCAACAGAAATAGGTGATCGTACTCTAGCTGTTTTTGTTGGTTCAGGGGAATATATTTATTCAACCTATGATGTAGTAGCATTAAATGTTTAAGAATCAGTAAAATTTCAAGGATAATTAGAAGGATAATGGAATTTTATAAGTTTCAGTTTCTAAAGAGATGATCGCAATTCCAGGGCAGTAGGTTATGTATATTTCAGTAATAATAAGATAATAAATAAAATTTAATTTGACGTTTAGCATAAATTAATGACTGGATATTGTAGATTCATTGTTGCTGATAGAAAGTTTGGATATTTACCATTTTAGGGGTACCAAATATTTAATTATTCATTCATATATATATATAAAAAAGTATGATATTTGACCCTAGAGTTTCTATTGGTTCTGGTAGCTTTGTATAATCGGAGACCGATCTATTAGAGCGTATTATTGTCTAACATTTTGATCCTCCCATACCATTCTCAACATCATATCAATGGAAACCGTAGTGGAATAATATTGATACAAATCATATAGAGAATGTTTAATTATCTGAAGAATTTTTTGAGGAGGGCTCGTAAGCCAATTAATATAGTATAATGGGATGGTTTTAAATAGACGCTACATCAATATCGCCATAACAATAGTTGTTACTCAGATTAACCACTAATGATCCAAAGACATAATAAGACGATAGAAACATTGGAGATCGAACACTATTCATTAGTCTAATACAAAAAACACTGTATTTCAACTCATACACCCTAAAAGAACCCACTATGAATAAAATATCAAATACTATAGATATAAACGAAAACTAATTTGAATGGATATATGTATACTATGCGCATACTTAAATACAATAAAATAACTATATCTTTATTCAATATCCCTAATACAGTGATTCTTAATAACAAACTAAAGTTTATCATATTGTACCAAATTATTTTAGAATTCATATAGCCAAAGATGATTTCTTAATGAAATATGAGGTATCAACTATTTATATCATTATAATTTTTAAAATAATAATAGGGTAAAGTATAGGGTGTTAAGTTAATGTTTGGCTCAGGAAGTTACTCATAATAACCTCAGAATATGATCAATGAATGGCCTTACGCCCCTAAATTGTAAAATATCATCCCATTAACCAATTAACATTTAAGTATATATTCATATTATTTAATTTAATAATATATTTAAAGGAATTAAAGGATCTTAGCAATAAAATTTTGAAGATGAATCTATATAAGATTAATGAAATCATATTTTTTATATTCTATTATAATTTTTATCATTTATTATATAAAGATTATAATAAATACTTATATATATATAATGTTAAATCAACCTAAAACAATAAATCAGGTCGGAAAAAAAGTTGGGGATTATAAATTTATAAAATTTTTAGGTATGGGATCATTTGCCGAGGTTATTAAATGAATACTCTAGCATAATTTAACATTAAAATAATAATAGGTATTTGAAGCCTATAATGAAAATGATTCTTCAAAGCGGGTTGCTATAAAATGTGTTCAGAGAAATAAGCTTAAAGAGCATAATGGATTAGTAGGTGAGCTTTTGAGGACAGAGATTGATATATTAAGAAAATGTAATAATCCAAATGTGATAAAGCTTTATGATTATCTTGAGTCGGCTAATCAATGTTATTTAATCTTGGAATACTGCAGTAACTACTATAATAGCTTAATATATATATTTAAATGTAAAAAAGACGGAGATTTCGAAAAAATTTGGAAGTAAAAAAATCGAACATTTAATGAAAATGAAGCAGTCTCATATTTAAAATAGATCTTAAATGGTATTAAAGGATTACATGAATTGAGGGTGATCCATAGGGATCTAAAAATTCCTAACCTATTGATTCATGATGGAGTAATTAAAATAGCTGATTTGGGATTTGCTAAATAGCTTGATTTCTAAGTAAATAATTTTATTATTATGGAATAAATTATGCTAAAAAATATAGGAATAAAGAGTGTAGCTAACTTTAGGTTCTTTAGGCTGCATGGCACCAGAGGTCGTAGAGGGCTTACCCTATGGTATTTAAGCCGACATGTGGTCTTTAGGAAGTATATTTTATTAAATGTTATTCGGAGATTTCCCTTTCTCAGTATAGGGTTACAAGGAATTCTTAAACGATATTAAAATGAGAAAAACCCCTAATTATGATATTAGGAATATCCGTATTTCTTAAGAAGCTAAAAATTTATTAACGAATATGCTATAAATTGATCCTACTAGACGAATCAAATGGGTTACAATATATGATCATAAGTTAATAAAAGATAAGATAGGAGCTAATAATGAAATGTAAATACATAACCTAAAATCGTAGATGGTTGATCCGAGGGCTAATAGGTAGGTTTATGAATAGGATAGATAGCTAGAAAACCTAATAAATAATAAGGTATAAGATAATATAGTTAAGAAGTAAGAATTTAGAGCAAAAATTCATGAAGATACAACTAATAATTAAAATTAAAATTAAATTTAAAATTAAACTTAAAATTAATATTAGTAGGAAGTAAATTTCTAGTAATCTTAAACTATTGATAATGATCCTGAATTGATATAATAGATTCAACAAGTAATTAAATATCAAGAGGAGATGGAAAAAAATGTTATGGATTTATTAAAATAATATTTGATTAAAAGAAATTTTTATGTATTCTTGGTCCGTACATATGATAAGTTTTAAAATCTAAACAAGCAAAATATAGTCTTTGTAATAATATTATCGATTTATTTTATCATAATTTTTTATAAAAAGATTGTATATACTGAGCTGATGATATTAAAAAAAATTAGATTAGATGCAAAATAATTAGTTGAAGTTATTGGATTAAAATAAAATATTTTTAAAGCAAACTAGGAAGTATTTATATAACTAAATCGTACAAAAGAAATGGAAAAATTATTTGAAATTGTTTAGGAAGATTTATCAACTTATAATACTAATATAGAATTTTAATTCTCAGAAATGAAGTAACAAATTCGATATTTTATTATAAAAAATAAAGATAGCAAAAAGATTTTATCAAGAATTTAAACGATATCCAAAAATCCGAACTAGAGATAGAGCCTACAAATAAATTTGAAGAAAACTTAAAAAATTCGATCATCGACTATTATTTTGAAATGGCTAAGAAGTAAGAAAAAGAATAATTGATTCTCATATATTTATTATAGCTAAATATTATTTTCCCAGATGAATTAATTAAATAGGTAATTGAATATTATTTATTTATTTTTACAGTTATAATAAGATAACCAATATAATTTTGACTTAGAGCTAAACCGACTTTAAAGATTTACTATATAATAACTTTAAGTCTTAATCAATGAAACAATGGATAATTTATGAATTAATTTATAAAATATTTTATAATAAATAGAAAATTTCAAAAATATAATTCTATTATAATTTCTATTAATTTATGTCGAAATCTACACCATAAATCCAAATTAATAAAAATAAATTAAAAATTAATATGCTACAAATAGCAAATAAATAATCAATCCAATGAGTTCATCACATTCAATATGTTCAATATGCTGTGAGGAGTATTCCTAAGAAAAGTTGCCAGTTGAACTGAAATGTAAACATATTTATCATAATGAGTGTATAAAGTAATGGAATGATTAATGTTCAGAGAACCATAATTAATCATTATGTCCCTTATGTAAATAAATATTCAACCCCTTAGAGATTAAAATCAATCAGGGTTTGTTGTCGTAAATTTTGAAAGCATATAAACCTATTAAACTGTAAGTATAATTAATGAAATAGAATGAAGTGGAAATAAATATTCATCCTTCCAAAACAATCAAAGATTTATTTGATCAAATATTAATATATGAAAATAACCCTTAGCTTAACAATAAAAATATATAAATCACTATCAAATAAGGAAATGAAGTTAAAGTATATAACAGTTAGGATAATAATAGCATATTGAATGATCTACATTTTGAAAATAATTCAAAAGTTATAACAGAAATTCACAAGGATTATTTTTAAGTTTTTATCAAACCGTTAACGGGAGGATAACATTTACAGTGGGTCACAAGCAGTATGAAAATAAAAGAATTAGGTAAGATCCTTTCTGATCAATCGAGCATTCCTGTGAATTAAATGAGGGCTACAATTAATTCTAAACCTTTGGATTTCGTAAAAAATGGAGATAAACAATTATCAGATTTCAACGTAAAAGCATAGACTAATATTCATATTCTAGGGAGAATGTTAGGAGGAATACTTTGAATTTATTCTTATTTATGATATAAAACTTTATTCTTAAATTTTTTTGAAGAAATTGGAAATTATTATTTAAAAAAAATATAAATTAATTAATTAGAGGTAAAAATAAAATTAATATGAGTTAAAAAAGTTCATTGTGTTTCATTAATGAATTTTAGTTCATCTGTAAGTTCTTTAGGTATTTGAATTTGAATGATTTTTGTGATTAATTTATTTTCATCTAAAGAATTTAATTTAATAGATTATAGGGTTTTATAAATAATTTCTATCTCTATGCTCATAAGATTCTATTCTAAAATAAGAAGAATGGCTATGGCAGTTTTCCAAATAACATGATCACCTTTTATAAAAATCATATCCCATATTCTGCTAGCCAAATCAGGATTCAAGATTTTGGCAAAAAGAGTTATATACCATTCAAATAAATATGATAGAGGATTGATATTAAAATTCTAAAAATGTATATATAATTGGGGAGAGTGGTATTTGAGGAGTTTTTCAAACCATTTAAATCTTTAATGTACCTTATTATATAATTAGAGATATGTGGTTAAATAAATAGTTTACTTTATTTTTTTAAACATAGAATAAAGGTAATATTTGCTTTGATGTTATGAGAGTTGTAAAATATAAAAATGCTTCATATTCTTCATAATACATTAAAAATAGTCCAGCTATGTAGGACATTCCTTATATGTATCCTATATCAGATCTCAAAAAAGTAAAAGCTAATAATATACGCTTTAAACTTTCATGAAGAGGCGAATCATTTTTAAATAAGCCTTATTTGATTATTAATTGGTTTAAATATTTTTATTCTATATAAATTATAACTTAATTCTGCATATGTTCGACCTATATCATTGTTAATCAGGTTTATTGATTCCAATTTCGATTTGATAAAATTATTCTTTTTTAAAATTGATTAAAAATACAACCCCTCCTCTATTTTAGCCTAATATAAATCATAGGTTATTCCAAAATTATTTGATAAGGCCAATGACCAGATTTTTTTCCTTAATTATGTTGGTATACCAATTTCAGATAATTGATATGTTTATTGTTTATTTTTACAATTATCCCAATCCTTAATTATATTATCCCATTATTATGATAAATGCTTATTAATATTAAATTATACATAAAATTATAAAAAAAAATATCCAATTTATATATTTAATTTTACCTTTTAATATTTTCTCAAGATTAATTATTACAAGGACAGTTTTTCATCAACCCTATAAAATTAACTAATGCCATTCTTTTATTTTATAGATCGAAAATATTTACATTCCTTTTAATTATTTAATATAAATTATTTTCTATCACTTAATTATATGAGTTTATCATTTGCTACTAACTAACATTACTATAATTTTCATGTATTAATATTTTTTCATTAAATGATTTATTTTATTATAATTCCGATATCTCCTTAATAGATTCTATAGATTTAGACACCAAAATTTTATTTTAATGCTAAAAACCTTTAAAATCTTAACTACTATCATAAAAAAAAATTTTGGATGTAAAAAAAAATACTATGAGATATCCGCATGTGCCATTTATCTCATTATTATAATTAAATATATTAACTAATGTGAAATTTTGTATAAAATTATTTCATATTTGTTTAAATAAATTACTTAATCAATTATTAAATATACATCAATCAATTTTAATTCTATAATTATAATTATAATTATAAACTTTTTAAAATGTATAAAATTAATGTTACAATAAATTTATTTGAAGATAATTGAAGAAAGCATTCGAATTAGAAAAAATAAAGAAATGAAAAGGTCTTAAAATATAATTTAAAGTAATACTCATTAAAGAACCCTATAGGATGTAAAGAAAGAGAAGCATTAAATCATTTATTTTGTAACGATTATAATGCTTTAAAGGGATATAATAAGATTTAAAAATTATATTATAATGAAGAAGATGAGAATTACTTTAAAATATTATATCCGTTAAACAATATTAGGATGAAACTGAGTTAGTCAAAATCAAAATCGATTATATAGTATAAATGGAAGAACAATAATAATTTTAATAATTGTAATAAGACAAGAGTGATTAGATAAATATTGAAGAGACAAAAATGAGCTGAATATAAATTCAAACATTGAAATATTTAAATAATGGCGCCAGAAATATGCTATTAAAATTTATACAAATGAAGAAAATATGTGGCATTATATGATAAATCTAGTAAATAAATATATAGCTGTAAGAAAGATATTAAGATTGAGTATTTGAAATATTTTGTTTTATTATATTTTTTCATAATATATTTTTAATGTTATATTGATAATTTTTTTTCTTATATATAGATTTAAAAAATGAAAAGTTTATCTTTAAAGTTACAAATATATATATATGATTAATTTATTATATATATAAGGGAATCAAAGATTAAATAACAGATTGAGAATTTGCGATTTCCAACAATTAGAAATAATTAGTTCTATAACCGATCTAGAAATACCGTAGTAAATTCTAATATTTTTCATTATGAGGAGGATTCAGTAAAAAAAAAAAAATAAAGAAAACATTAATTATCGAGAGAAAATGAATTTAAAATATTATAAATGAAAGCTCCTAAAGCTATTACTTATAAGTTAAATATATTATTGTTTATTATAGTTTATAACAAATAAAAATAATTTAGAAATGATTCAAATTAGCCATTAACACCTAGTACTGGAAAAAGATTAATTGAAAATAATCTTTAATACAGAAGTGTATCACCATCAAATATTGGGCATTAAAATTTAATTGACAATAATAATCAAATAAATTAATATAAATATGTTTTAATAAATGGTAATAATAGTGAAATTGTGAGAAAGATATTAAATAATCGTAATTGGAAATAAGCAAAGGATCATGAAAATATAAATCTACGTTGGCACCCGACTGATCATAATTTTAAATATGAAAAGATGAATGACAGCTATGCTTCTAAAATGTTATTTAATCATTTTTAGTTTCATAGAGAAATATCTAATAAATCAGGTTTTTAAAAATATTTAATTAATTAAAAATTGTGATAATATTTTAGGTTTAATTCGAAATTTAAAGAATTTTTGTGATAGAAAACATATGAATGTTTTTGACATTACACCTCTGACATTTATTATTAATCTAGATTCAAGAAATTATGATATCGATTTATAGAACTTTGGTTAATTTTTTATAAAAAATTGCCCTTAAGGTCAAAAAGTAAAGACTTTTTAATTTGAATATCATTTTAGTTTACAGATGAAAATAATTATATAAATGAAAGAGGAATTTAAATCAAAAGCAAATTAAAAATACCAAAATAAATATAATCATCGAATAAATTGAATAATAATTAGTAATTTAAATATTTAATTCAAATTATAGTTCTAAAATTTCAATGCATAAATCATATATTAACGGAAATAGCTATCTATGGATGTTAAAACCAACTGGACTTAATAGGGGTCGTGGAATACATGTTTTTAATAATTTGAAAAAATTGGAGTAATTATTAAATCAATATTACGACGGTTATTATGAAAATGAAAACATTTAAATGACAAAATCTTTAGTGGAGGAGAATACGAATACCAAATTGAAAGCAAAAATAGTTATATAAAATAAATCAATTCTTTTTTTTCAAAAAATATAAATTTAGAACAGCGGAACATTCATTAAGTGGAATTCGTTCATAATACAAAAATATATTGAGAGACCTTTTCTAATCTATGGAAGGAAATTCGATATTAGAATATGGGCTTTGGTGACACATACCATGGATCTTTATGTATTCAAGGAAGGATATCTCAGAACATCATGTGAAAAATATACCCTTGACGAAAATAAGCTAGATGATACCTACATACATCTTACAAATAATGCAATGCATTTTAAATTTATTTAAATATATAACTATCTTATATATCAAATAGTTAAAAGAATTCATAAAATTATGGTTAATTCGAGGCAGGAAA
>Ga0102912_1000045_pt1 | contig 15327 bp, 7 predicted proteins | sample Colrivmeta1560A3_FD_78499 | JGI IMG/M metagenome (GOLD analysis project Ga0102912, IMG submission 78499) | Estuarine microbial communities from the Columbia River estuary - metaG 1560A-3 | ecosystem: Environmental > Aquatic > Marine > Intertidal zone > Estuary | place: USA: Columbia River Estuary...
TAATAATAATAATAATAATAATAATAATAATAATAGTAATCATAATAATTATAATCATAATAAGATCAGTTATAAATTAAAGATTTATGATATTTCAGAATGAAATTATAGTAAATATACAACTTATTAAAATTATTTTTCTAATAATTAAAAATAGGATAGAATATATAAATTATTCATGTTTAGATAATTTTATAATATAATTATTAAAATTTAGAATATTTGTATTACTTTTGTCTTCTAAATATATAGGTGATTAATTTTAATTTATAATATTTCAATTCAATTTCCATACAGATCGTCATCTTCTTCTTACATGCTTTGGGGTTTTTAGCCTGGTCTGAATTAGTTGCTTTATTAATCAGGCCATTTGATGGTTGTTCCGCTAGATCCTCCTGTTTTGCTTACAAAAGATGGATCAAACTTTTATCTAAATTGTTCGAATTTAGTTAAATCCTTTAATTTTGATATAAGAATTTTAAATTAAATGTTATACCATATTGGTGACACTCTTTCGTGCATGCTTTAAAGCTTCTTCGAAATGCTTTCTACCGATCTCTGGTACTGGGTCAAATTTAGCTAAGCCTTGAGCTGAGTTAGGATTCATTTAAATTGCGGCCTTCATTTTAGCTTCAGCTTCGATAGCCTTAGGAAATATATATTTTAATGAAAAATTTACATCTCTAACACCAGCTTTGGCAGCTCTTTAACAAATTTCAGTTAGATCAGCTCCTGAAAATCCATCAGTAATTTTTGCAACGAATTGCAAATCAACATTTTTAGCGATTGGAGTTTTGCGTAAATTAGCCCTTAATACATTAAGTCTTGAGGCTTCATCGGGTAGAGGAATATAAATAAGTTAATCAAGACGACCCTATTATAGTAATTTTAATGAATGTTTGATAATATATTACTGGTCTAATAATAGCTTCATCAAGTATTTCTGGTCTATTTGTTGCTCCGATGAAAAATACACTTTTTTTCGCTGAAACACCATCCATTTCAGTAAGGAGTTGATTTATTACACGATCACCGGCACCACCTGCGTCACCTTATCCAGATCCTCTCTAAACAGCAATCGAATCTAGTTCATCGAAAAATAGTACACATGGACTAGCCTATCGTGCTTTATCAAATACATCCCTAACGTTACTTTCGGATTCACCAAACCACATTGTTAATAGTTCAGGTCCCTTAATACTGATGAAATTGGCTGAACATTCATTAGCTACGGCTTTTGCTAATAAAGTTTTACCGCAACCTGGTGGACCATAGAAAAGAACACCTTTGGATGGCTACATACCGAATTTTTGGAATTTTTCAGGATGTTCGATTGGGAATAAAATCATTTCCTGTAATTATTTTTTTACCTCCTCTAGGCCACCAATATCTTCCCACTTAACGTTGGGAACTTCGACCACAGTTTCACGAAGAGATGAGGGATTTACTTAACCCATGGCAAATTTGAAATGTTCTTAATTTACCGCCATAGCTTCTAATATAACTGCATCAATTTTTTCTTCCTCGATATCAATTACATCCATTTTTTCTCTGATACATTAGAGTGCTGATTCTGTGCAAAGAGCAGCAACATCAGCTCCTACAAATCCGTGTGTATCTTTTGCAATTGCAGCTAAGTCAACATCCTCAGCCAATTTCATATTTTTTGTATGAATTCTTAGAATTTCCATTCTACCTATTTCATCTGGTACGCCTATATCAATTTCACGATCGAATCGACCGAAACGTCTCAAAGCTGGATCTAATGAATTAGGTCTATTTGTTGCAGCAATTACAATAACATGACCACGTCCTTTAAGACCGTCCATAAGAGTAAGTAATTAAGAGACAACACGTCTTTCAACTTCACCATGTACCTTATCACGCTTTGGGGCTATGCTATCTAATTCATCAATGAAGATAATAGCTGGAGAATTTTTTTCTGCCTCTTCAAATGCTTTACGTAAATTACCTTCTGCTTCACCAGCCATTTTAGACATAATTTCTGGTCCGTTGATGAGGAAAAAAAATGCACCTGTTTCATTTGCTACAGCTCTGGCAATTAGTGTTTTACCAGATCCAGGTGGACCATAGAGTAAAACACCTCTTGGAGGTTTAACACCGAGTGTTTTGAATAGTTATGGATGTCTGAGTGGCAATTCAATCATCTCTCTAATCTAAGCCATTTATTTTCTGCAACCACCTATGTCATCATAACCTACCTCATCTAATTTTTCTTCTTCCTCTCTTTTAATTGGCTCACCTTCAGTGAATAGCATAGTTTAAGGTCCTACAATACCGATCTCGGATGGTTCAGTAGCAACTATCTATTTTTTTATTTTTGATTATTTGATAATTTATTTTATTTTTGTAAAATACTTTGAATTCAACGGCTTTAAATCCTCCTCTTGTTAGGAAGCAATCACCTTTTTTAACAGGTCTATAGGCATCTTTGAAATAGGGGATTAAATAAGTAGCAGTAAGGTCGCCTGTTATACCTTCGATTGTATCATCAAATGGAAGAACATGAATTTTAGTTAAATTTTAAACCTTATTTAATTATCAAAATATTAATTTCATTTTTAATATACTGCTTCTAAGGGTTTAATTGTAACTACATCTCCTAAACGTATACGTAGGTTCTTTCTTATGACTTTGTTCATTCTAATCTTTTCATTATCTAGTTTTGGATCAATGATAGGAACAGCTACAGTTTCCTTTCTCTTTTTTCCTTTAATCAGAACAGGAGAACCCTTAAATATTTTCAGTTCTTACATTTTTGCCTTTTTTCATTTATATAAATAATATTATGAATTTATTATTACTTATGATAGCTAAATCACGGTATTGTCATCTTATAATGCCTCTTCTGCGATAAGTCTATTAGGAGCCTTCTTTCTATCTAGAATAGCTGTTGATACATCCTTCTTTTCTTATTATGCTGGTTAAACTCTAAAAATACAAAAATATTTAAAATTTCAAAAAAAAAATCTCTACTTAGATTAATCCATTGTTCCTAATCTCAAAATTAATTGTTTAAAAAATTAAAAAAAATATTATATTATATCAAACTAAATTTAATTTGCTTATAAATCATTATATATTGAATCCCCACATTTAATCTGTTTAATTCGAATTGACAAAAAAACATTTTAAATAATTTTATCTTGATATTTTATATGTAGTTTAAGTATAATTATGATATCAAAAATCTTCATATTCATCAGTTTCTAATAAATTACCACTTTCCCTTTGATCGTATTCATAGAAAGCCTTAGCATCAATTAGCATGCTTATTATTATATCTCCTTAACCACAATTTAATAAATCCTGAAGAGTAATCGCAAATGAGGTAGCAGGCTTTGACATGTCAAATATTTCATCCTTCACATCCTCGACATTGAATCCGAATTTTTCCTAATTATTTAATTATTTATTTATTTATTTATATATATATATATATATATATAGATATTATACTTTATTTTCTAGCTTAACAACTATTGGTCTGAAGAACATATTTATTACAAAAGAATCGATAGCCTATTTATGATAAACATCTAACAATTTCCAAAAATATTAAATAGCCTAAGGTGTTTTCTTATTCTCCATAGCGAGAACGAAATCTATAAGTTATATGGAAAATAAGATTTTCATATTATTTTAAAACCTAAAAATGTCTTATAGTCCATTTCTCCCTCAAAAGTTTAATATTCCTCAAAAACTCGATCGATAAAAATATCTGTTAGACCCCAAGAAAATTTGGATAGCTCTTATTTAGAAAGTAGACCGTTATGATCTGTATCTAACTTTAAATATCTTTCATAGACTCGTAAAGCAGACTGTTTTGAAAACCTTCATTTAATTTATACATATTATTTAATTAGTATATACCAATTTTAGTTTAATTCCTCAGGCGAGCATTTTTCTTACCTTAACTCATATAATTCTGCTAATATGGGAGATGTTAATATATCTTTTATATAAATTCTTCCTGTTCTCTTACTATCGAGATAAAAAAAAAACTTTCTCACAGCGGTTATAACGTAGAACGGATAAAAATTTTACTATTTAATATTTTATAAATATATATGATTTCAAAAAGTTAATATCATATGGCAAGTAAATACATCTAAATTTTACAGTTATGCAAATGTGGGAATAAGTTCAAAAATATAATTTTCCAAATCCTTCTCTCTCAAATAACCATTTCTATATAAGAAAATAAATATAAATTATTATTATTTACCCTATAGAATCATACAATGAAATCTATATTCTTGTTTGAAAAAGATTAACTTTTCTTACAATTGAATGAAAAAAAGCAACAATATCGATTCTACCATATTCGTCGCGATCGAATTTTAAAAATGTTGAAGCACTAAAGAAATGCCTACATTTTATTGGTAACATTGAGGCTATAGTTAAAAAAGAATTGTAATTTATTCTTTCCTTCTTATCATCTGGTGGTGATATATTCTCTTTTAATGCTGCCCAAAGCTTTTCTAAATCTAGATATAATTGATATATATAAAATTCAAATTATTAACCTTCCTTATCTAAAATTTCACCAGTCTTGTGATGCAAAAATCTTGTTCTTGCTTCTTAACGTACTCTAAAACTCAACTAATTTTCATTAACAACTGCTTTTTGAAAAAACTTTGGTATTTTTTTATAACTAACATCTGATTCTTAATCCTTTTATAATTTATAAAAAATTTAAATTAGATTATATAACCTTTTTACGAGCATCTTCTATATATTATAAAAATAATTAATCAGTTTCATCATCTATCTCTTAAGCTGTTCTCTATGACTTAGAATCGACAAATTTACGTAAAGTATTAATCCAATCTATATTTTTTGCTCCTTTCATAATTTATATTTATTAATTTATTTTGAATTTATACAATTTGCTTTATAAAAATTAAAAATAATAACTATATTTAATCTTATCCTCATTATTATTCTAATATTCCACTTTATATAATTTAAATATTTTATTTAGGATCTCCCCATTCAGTACTAACTTAAATTCAAATTTAAACGTAATTTATATAAATATAAATAAATACCAGATTCTATTTCATCTAAACAATCATATCCTTAAATGACCTATCCAAATACAACATGAACGTTATCTAAATTAGATAATGCATTAAATGTAATAAAAAACTAAGAATTATTTGTATTTTTACCACAATTTGCCATAGATAGCATACCGCGTTTATGATGCTTCAATTTGAAATTTTCATCCTTCCATTTATTTTATAGAGAAATCATAATTATAAAATACGCATATATATATATATATAATATATTTAATAGAAACTTTAAATTATTTATTATAAATGCTCATTCCACCTGTACCATCGCCGTTCGTTATATCACCTCCTTAAACCATAAATCCTGTTACACATCTGTGAAAATTAGTTCCCTCGTATTTTAATTACTTCTAGTCTTTTGATATTTTTCCACCTTTACATAGCCATTAAAAATTCTCGCAGGTTTTAGGACAATCATCATAGAATAATTCAAATACAATTCTTTTTACAGGATTTTTCCCTACTTAAATATCAAAATAACATAAGGGTTTTTCTTGTTTATTTCCCATTTAATTACTAATAAATTTAAATCTATTTATTAACATAATTTTTAGGAATATTATTATATTTTACAAAAAATAAAGATGGACTTATATTTTTGTAAGAATAAAATTGTTAGTAAAAATTGGATTGTAAACAAATACCTATCTAAAAATTCAAATTCATAAAAAAAATTAAATTAATCACCTAATCTGTATAATTTTGACCTGAAAAATTAAAACAATAATAATATTAATTAGTAAATATGTAACATCAAATAAAAAGCAAATTTATAAAATAATTCGTATTATCTCAATGATTCATGTGGTTCACCAGATAAAAAAATATAAAATACTGGAAATTTATTACCAAAATTAAAGAAAGAAGAAATAATTACTCCTTTAACAAACAAAAATCGTTTGGATTCTATTCTTTACAAAGATAGAATTTTAATGAGAAATTCAATCAAATTAGCCATAGAAAAATTTAACCAATATGGAAAATAATTAGAAACCCTTGAAAGAATATCCCAGGTATCCTCTTCATCATGCAGCAGAAGCGAATCTCAATACTCATAGAAAATGTATTCAATATGGGATTCAAAAGAAAATAAACTAAAACCAAATAGATAATTGTAAATGATCCCTAAAGAATAATAGTAAAATATAAATATTATTAGATTTATTTATTATTTAATGCAAATTTAAAAAGAGTTATTAATTTATATGTTTCACGAATAAAATAGCATACTGAATAATAATTTGAATAAGAGGAATAAAAGTAGCCAATATATGGACAGTATATTGATACAATTAATTCAAAATAAAATCGTATCAGCCCAAGTAAATATTTATAAAATCTTAAAGGATTGAAACGTAGTGATAAAAGGTACGGCAATATATATAAAATATATTAGTGAATTAAGAATTTCAATCTTGTTGATTAATATTTTAAGATATATATATTTTATTATTTTATTTTTCAGATTTGAAAATAGATTTAAATAATTGAATTATATCGGATATATTTAATCTTTAAATTCAATGATATTTTACTCATAAGAAATTCATAAATAAATTTTAAATTTTATATTATTTAATTTATTATAGGATTTTTTCTGACGAATTATAAGTAAATTATGGCTGTAGAGTAAATTTAAATTTCCCATATAAATTTTGAAATTAATCGGATATAAAATATCATTTATATATATTTCGGCTTTTTGTACTTATCATATTAATTTCAATTTGATTGTCAGTAATTAAATAATTTTCCAATAAATTGTTTAAAAAATGGTCGATTGAGGCCTTTTATTATCCTATAAGAACTTAAAATAATTATTTTAAGAAATCTTGATTTTTCTATAATAAAATTTAATATTAATTGAGAATTAATAGGTAACTTAAATATATTGATTTAAAATATCAGTGACTATCGAACTGAATAATTCCTTTATATTTTTATTAGGGTCATAGGTAATATCATTTTATATAAGATTCTCTAATTCCGTCTTTTGTTCATCGGAAAGATATGTTACATCAAAAGCGTTAAATTGAAGATAGAAGCCATTACATTATTCAAATATAATATCGGTGGAAATAAATTTGATTTCTATGATTGGCCTTCAATAATAATTTTTTTTTTAAATAAAAAAATTTTTATTTACTTATATAAAAATAATCCGAATATATTTTCATCATCCATATTTACTTAAATCTACAAAATAGGAGCACTTATTTTAATAATGTCTTAAAAACCCTAATATGTTTCATTTTTTTTTTAGGATGTTTGAAATTGTAGGTCAATCTTATAAAGTAATAATTATTTTATTTTTAATATATATACATCGCTTGATAAACCGAATGAAATTGATATTTTCTCATGATCATTAAAATATTAAAATAGCCCATTTAGAGATTGATAAGTAAATGATATTCTCTAAATCCTCTGAACAAATTATTTGGTCAAATGCTATAAATTTTGGGTGATTGTCATTTTTTGCATGTAGACATTTTAGAATGCACATGATTATACTATAAATAATGTGACCAAAAAATAAAATTTCTACATTTTTAAAATAAAGATTGAGTATATAGATACAATAATATAAATTTAGTATATTACGAATTAATTTTGCATTTATACTGGAAATTTTGATGAATTATAATTTTATTTGTTTAGAAAAATTGTATGGTTTTACAAAAATGAATCGAATATTTTATCTATAAATATTTTAATTTATAATTAATGAAAGATTTTAATGATCTATTTTAAAAAGCTGTTGCCATTAAATCAACAGAAATGAATCAGAAGAGAAAAATATTTGAAAAAAATCCTCTATTCATTAAGGCTGGTCTATATTATTGGAATCAGTATTAGGAGGAAAGAAAGAAGGATACAGATTAAAGATTGTCTATAGCAGATAATCTTAGAGAGAAGGGAAATACGTTCTTTACTGAAGGTTTAATTTTTAAGAATAAAATTAAAAATAAACTAATGAAAAAATCTAATCTGAAGGTAAATTTAATGAAGCTTCCCATCAATATGAATAAGCTTTATCAATATTTTTATATATTGAAAACAAAAATCCAAATTGGAAAAATTAAGGCATTATTGATTCTGAGTTGGTTTATGTTAATGATCTGGGTGATGATTAGTAAATCAAATAATTAATATTGGCACAAAGACTAAAATTGTACTTAAATCTTTCAGCATGCTATTTAAAAATGAAGCAACTTAATGATTCAATAAGCGCATGTAATTTTGCACTTGAAATCGATTAATAATCAGTAAAAGCACTATTTAGAAGAGCAAAGGCAAGAATCGAAAATATAAATGCTTCATAAAATGACTATGAATTAGCAATAAAAGACCTATAACTAGCAAATTAAATTTCATAAAATTAGGATAGTGACATTATTTCTGAATTGAGTTCGTGTTAGAGAGAATTGAATAGAATGTTAAAGAATAATAAAACCTTATACTAAAACATGATGCTAAAATAAATTAATCATAATGGTAATCAATAGCAGGAAAAATAAGATAATCAAATCGAAGATAAATTATAATTAGTTAATAATAAGGATGAAAATGAAGAAATAGAATATAGTGATATGTGGAAATCTAAAAATTTAGACTCTCTTTACTATGAGCTGAGTTATGAGGAGGATAAAAGTATTAAATTACCTGATGAAATAAAATAAATTGACAATATGATATCGGAGTATTTAAATTTAAATTTATCTATTTATATTACAAAAAAGAGGAGCCTAATTACTGAATATTTATGAAGCAAAATAGAGAATAAAAGAAGCATAGAAATTAAGAGTTCACTTAGAAGAATTAAAGAAGGTGTAAAGTTAATTAGAACGTATTGCTTTATAGAATTTTAGTAAGCCTAAAGATGTTTACTCTATTTTAAATTAATTTTTACATATTTAATAAAATAAAAATAATATAATAAAAGATAAATTAAGCTTAAGCATTAAAATTCGGTATAGATTTAAATGATTCTTAAGTTAAGGAAGAAATGAAATTATTGTAATAGTAAAATTTCAAAGATATCAGAATATGGTTAAAATAAAACGGGAGAAGCAGATAACAAAATAATAATCAATAGAACATAAAAAAATTGAATAAGTTATAGTAGACTGAATTAATTTAAGACATTTAAAAGAATGTTCGTAAATTAAATACAGCTACTGTCTTTTAAAAGAGTGAATTGGAATCATGGTATAAAAAATTCTTAGTTGAATTGGTGTTATTTATGTGCATAGGATTTTTGGCTATTTGTATTTATGTATACTATTAAAGTTTAAATGCAGGATTAAATTATATCCAATATGAACTCTGAAAATTATTTTTTTTGATTTTCAAATTTTAATATTTTTATTTTTTAAATTATCATCAAATAGAAAAATCTTTCGAATTTATTTATATAATTTAGCCCTATCCTCTTCTGTGTTATCTGTCAAAAGATTATTTGTTAAATCAATAGTCTCAAGAGACTTTAAATATCTCAACAGGGTTTCTAATGGCTTCTGCCCTTTTTTATCTATTTTTTTTTATATATTTTATATAATTATATAAATATTAAACCTATTTTATTATCACTAAAATCTATAACTTTTATGTTTTATTAGCATATCTATAGGCATATTTATACAAACTAAAAACTATTTATATTCATTTTTACGAATTTTATTATCTCTAGCCTCTATTATTACTTCAATATATTTTCCAATTAATTAGTTTACGGATTTTTATTATCATAGAAACTTAAAAATTCAATATTTCTACATTCTAATTAAATAGTACAATAAAGTAATTTCATTGCTCCGTCTGATAATTTTGTATTATAAAATTCTATCTAATGTAATTAGCTCCATTCATCTGTATCCATCAAAATATACATTAATTAAATATCACTTATTTCATGATTTCTAATTATCAATTTTTCTAATTATATTGTATCAATTATGCATATTTAATATGATTCTAATTTAGTTTATTCATTTTTTTAATCAACCAACTAACATTAAATTTAATGCTATTTTTCAATTTGTTGATTTTAGTTATAGAAAAAATTTCTTAAATCCTCATGTAATTTTAAATGGGCCTCCATATATTCTTAAGCATTTTATAAGTTTGATTATAAATTTGCATCTTTCCAAAACTATTTCCAAATCTAATCCACATTGCTATATTATGCTTTTAATCGCAAAAAAGCGTCTATTCTATAAATATCGATAAATTTTAGCTTATAATTATAACCTTTTTTATTTTGCCATAGAATTTTAGGGAATCTATTTACCCACATTTTATTCAATAAAATTGAATATATTTCCATTGTAGTTTCTGGTTTTTATTTTATTTGAATCAGGTGTTTATTTTTTGTTTTGATTAGCAATCTTTTAAAAAATCTCAGAATTTTTTAAAGCTTCATATTAATCACTTTACTCAACATTTAATTGACTACCTAATCTCATCATAATTTTAGTACCATTTGTGACAATTTTTTATCGATTTTATTTATTTTCTATATTCCTGAGAAATTGGGATTTTTCAAAAAGCTCAAATCTTTCTTTTTGACTAAGCTTAGAATTCTTTTTAATAAATAAAATTTCTTTTTAATATTTTATACGTTTATATTAAAGTTTATTAAAGTATATTTCCATAAATATATATATATATTTAAATTTTGCTATTACTTTAATCATTTGTTTTATCTGGTTAATCAAAAAAGAATTTTTCTAATGATTGTTTTGAATTTTTCTCCTCAAATTTATCAACATCTTCTCCGTATATTTTCTTAAATATTTGGGTAACGATTTATTTTGCAGCATAGGATCTTGATTTTTCGTCCTCACTATTTTTTAGGATTTCTATAGGATTTTTTTCTTAAAACTAATAATTTTTCTTCTATTAAAAAAATTCACTGATGTCTTCCTATTATTCAATTTTTTTATTTTTTTTAATTTTCAATCTTAAATTAGGTAATAATGGAGCTGGATCCGATGATTTTGTATCTATAAATTATTCTAAAGTACCTATAGCGACTTCCAGATTTTTCTTGACATATTCATCTTGAAGACTATCGTAAACAGTAAATATTTTATTAGGTTTGTTTAGAATTCTATCATTTTATATTATATTTTTATTTATATTTATATGTAAGTAAGTAAAGCATATAGAATAAATTCTAACTTGAGTGATTCAGTATTGTCTTATTTTCGAAAATCTGAATATTTAATTGTAGGTAATTTATTTTCAGATTATAATCCAAAGTTGGACATTTTATTATAAAATGTAAATTAATTTTATTTTATAGTATAAATAAATACTATAAGGAAAAATTAAAAGTTTTTAGTAACTTTTTCTTTATATTTATTCAAGATTAAATATTTATTATTTTTCAATATCATTTTAAATTAATTTTTTAATATTTAATGTATATTACTCAACCACCTTAATAATATGAATAGGAAATAAAATTCACTAAATTATCATCATTTTAGTATAAAATATTATATATAAAAATTAAACAAAAAGGAGTAATACTAATATTTAGATTAATAGTAGCCCCAATATTAAGTTGATAGAACCCAAAAAAAATATAAAGAGATAGGTCTAATAACTTGAATATACTTTAAATACTGAAAGCCCACGAACTATCAAGGCAATGAATAATTTAGGGATAATGAAAGATGTTCTAGTTAGAAAGTATTTTTTTATTTATATAAATTTTTTATAAAAAATATATATAAAATATTTAATTTAATTAGAAATATTCATTAATTTAAAGAAGATAATGATGAAAATGGGAGTAGGATTTAAAAATATAATTAGCATCTTATATAACTAAGAGGTTATGTTTATAATTTAAAATAATAACAATTTTTAGATAATTTATTGGCTGTGATTAAGGAGCGTTAGGCTATCAAGAAATGGTTGAATTGTAGAAAAAATTTATCTGCAGATGCGTATGCTTAATTATAAAATAAAATAAGACAATAATTTAATAATTTATTTTTACTATGAAATTAGTTTAACTAGACCTTAAGAAAAAATAAATTATGAGGTTGAAGTGTAAACCATTGGAAAACTATTTAAAAAGATAGACAATGCTAGATAAAGTGAATAATAAATGTTGGACTAAAATACCAAGAATTCAATTTTAGATGAATTGAACAGTAGGGCATCTGAATTAAAATATTTAAGACACAGTTAGACTTCAATGGCATTAAGGAATAAAATCATTGAATAGCGTCAAAAAAACTTAGTGGAAACCAATAAAAAAGCATTAAAATAATTTGAGCTGTATAAGGAGAGATAAAGGTAAGATATTTCGATCAAGTTAATTTAAAGCAAGACATTTTTTTCAAAATACGAAATTAAGTAAATTTAACTTTTTGTTAATATACTAGGGACGAGAAAATAAAATAAATAAAATAAAAATAAAAGGAAGATTTAATTAGAAAGAATTAAGAGGCTGAAATGAAGACGATCTCTCGACGGGAAATAATTTAGGAGGTATCTAATTTGAAGAAATATATTATAATTATTTTTTTAAAGAGGAATGAAATTTTGGATAATGATTATTTATAAAGATATTAAGATCAGATTATAAAATATCAATAGCTAAAAATGAGGCAAGCAGAAATTCGAACAAAGAAATAAGAAGAGGCTTTTTATAGATTATCAAGAATTTAAAAAAATATAGAAGACTAAGAAAAATTTAATGATTTAGAATATTTAGAAAATCACTTTAAAACATTAGACAAATAAAATTAGTTTAAGGAAAAACAAAAATAGTTTATTTAATAATTTGTATAGGAACGTAAAAAATTAACGAACGATCGGATCACTAAAAATAGGTTAGGATTAAGGAAGGTTTAGGATGAATAGGAGTAAATTAATAATATATTATATATTATTTTTTTTATCAGAATGAAGAAAAACAATCTATTAGATAGGATGCAATTAAATAATGAATAAATTTAAAAATTTGAACAAATGAAAGTAATAGAAATAAATACTAAATCTGATTTAGTTTAATTGAAATAAGAAAAATAAGCTATCATTTATGAAAGACAAATAAAAAATAAGGTTATTTTTAAATTTTATATTTAATTATAGAAAAAAAAAGAGGATAAAATTCTACAAAGATCTTTATAATTATAGGAAAAATTAAATCAAAGAAAAATGGAATAAATGAAACTTTTATCTTATAATAGTGATACCAAAATTATGAATGAACAACTAAGTTTATAATTCTAAAAAAAAAAGGAAAATCTCAAATACATATCAACTTAATAATTAATGGAGTAAAAAGATTATTATTTATTTTAATTTAATTATATATATATATATATAAGATAACTATCAACTCTTCCACTTGTATAAAAAAATGAGATAGAGACTTTAAGAAAAACATTCATTAATACTATAATCGATCCTAATTAAGGCAATAAAATAAAGTACATTTTTAATTAATAAATAATTAATTATAGTAGGCAAGTTTAACGAAAAGCATCATAAATTATATAATAAGGCTAAACATTGTGATTTTATAATTATTCAAATTAAGTATGATTAAATTTCTTATAATTTTTATTCATACTTACTTAACAATTGCTCCAACATAATTTATTCATCCTTCAGCATTCTTTCTTCTTTATTATACTCATTCATTACATCTTTTAAATGTTTTACCTACCTCTTGATCATCTCCTCCTTGTTTTATAGATTAGCCTGATTCATTTTCTATTTAATATTTTATTAATTATATTTTTAATATAGATAAATATAAATATATATATATAATATAATTATAAATTAATTAATATCATTTATAATTATATGAAAATTAAAAATTATTTAGTCTTAAATAAAATTTTATTTATAATTATAAAAAATGAATAGTACCCCAAAAAAGAGTTTAAATTATATTGATATGAAAAAGTATAATAATAAATGCGCAAGTGTAATATGTACCTGCAACAAACATCACTGTCCTGTAAAGTCTGAAATAACAGACCCTAACCATTTTCTCACAACATCTAAGTTTTATAGATATATATATATATATATATTTGATTATATTTAAACTAGGCTTAGTTATGTACCATAATAAATTACCCCTAGATAAAATTAAACTTAATCAGTATATCATTAAAGACGATACGATCCAAATATATTAAATACCAGCTATAAGAGAGACTACTCACCTAAAAAATAAAAAACTCCTATAAAAAAAGAGATACCTTTGGATTAAGAATAATCATCTTTTAGATTTCCGGTTGATAGCGAATATAAAGAATAATTTATTAAGTAGTAGTTGTTAAATATTTTTTAAATATATTAAAAGATAGTTGTAGTTTAAATAATAGGCATATTGTTAACCAAAACCATATCATAACATTCCTGGTTTCGTTTATAAAGATTCTATGTATAAGTAAGAATTTACTGCACATAAAATACCAAAATAGGATTTTGTTATGTCAAATTAATTTCATACGCCAATAAGATAATAAAATATGATTTTAGATAATTCTACATATAAAGATCATTTTTAAAGGCATAATATATAGAAGCAATAAAATTATACGAATAGGAGTTAAAGTCCTCATTATCAGGCACCATTGTAAAATAATTAATCTGCATATAAGGAACATTATTAAACATATGGAAAATAATTATACGAGAAGCCTAAGTGTCCTATAGATTTATTGCCTAAATTTAATGGAGTAATATAGGAGTAAATATATTTATAAAATAATAATATAGTAAATAATAGTAATAGAGCTACGGAAAAATTCATTTAAAATATTCTATAGATAAGAATCAATGGGAATGATATATTTTTCTATTATTTTATATTTATTTTTTTTAATTAAAGTATTATTTTAAGTTTAAATATATAAATATATAAAAAAACAAAATTTAAATATAGAATGTATAATCAACAAATATACGGTAATCAGTCTTAAAATAAGAGTAGCTCTAATTTTCCAAAGAAAACCGAACTATTGAATACTTTATCTAAATGTATGCACTAATACCCGTAATTTTATTTTATTTTAATTCTAATTTTTCTTATATTAAATAATTTTATTAAAAAATTAAAGTTAAGCTTTAGCAAACGATGCTTCAAATATACTGTTTAATTATTAAAATCAATTTGACCCTAGAATAGCTCAAAGAAGTATTAATATTTATCATATTAAATATATTTTAAAAA
>Ga0102912_1000046_pt1 | contig 15314 bp, 11 predicted proteins | sample Colrivmeta1560A3_FD_78499 | JGI IMG/M metagenome (GOLD analysis project Ga0102912, IMG submission 78499) | Estuarine microbial communities from the Columbia River estuary - metaG 1560A-3 | ecosystem: Environmental > Aquatic > Marine > Intertidal zone > Estuary | place: USA: Columbia River...
TAATATGCACCTTGCATTTTTATATAATATTTATCAAATGGATATGCGAAAATTTAATATTGCTCAAATAATTCCAACTATAATTTAATCAAAAACAATGAATATAAAATTTTCTCGTCCTCATTAGGTAGATGCAAACAATAATACTGGATTTAATTGGTTGATAACTATGGAGATTGTAGTGATAACGAAACAATTGATAGCTTTAAAAATAGTGAGTCTAAAGAAGATAACAATAATTAGGATGAACTGAAATATATGAATTATGAATAAATCGAATTATAATAAAATATAATTTTAAAAATTCATGAATAATAATAGGATCAATAATAAAATTAGTAATAACATAATTACTAATAATAATAATAAAATTAATAATAATAATAATAATAATAATAATAAATAAATAAATAAAATAAAATAATATTTTGTTTTTTTAATTTTGAAAAAAAATGATAAGTAGATAAAATTTAATATTCAGTGAATATCGAACTTCATAAGTATAAATACCGGTTCTTAAATAATAAGCTAATTTTTAAAGTAAAATTTCCTAATAGTAAGTAAATTAATCCAAAGATAACTTATAACAAAAACAATCAATTCTAGAATAATCATAATTAAAATAATAATATTAATAATTAAATTAATCCTAATCAAATCATCAATAATTTCAATAAATATTATAACAGCCGCAGCCACAACAAGCTCTTTAGTAATAAACAATACAATAATAATACTAATAATCATATTAATAATAATAACAATAATTATAATAAATAAATTCATCTGAATAATAATAATACTATTAATAATTAAATTAATCATAATCTAATCAACAATAAACTCAATAAATATTATAGTAATCATAATCAAATCAAGGATAAATTCAATAAATATTATATTTATCATAATCACAATAAGGAATCTAACAGTAAATATAATTATAATAATAGTAATAATAATAATAATAATAATAATAATAATAATAATAATAATAGTAATCATAATAATATTTAAACTCTATACATAATAAACAATAAGATTAAATATAATAATTTGAAAAAAGTTAAATTTTAATAAATAATAATCCTTCATTATTATAAGACATGATAGGGAGGATGAGATATGGAAATATGGATAGTTTAATTTTATTGGCGTTATTTAATTTATAGGAGCCTTTGATAATAAATGTTTAGGGTTATATTTAGGAACGTTCTTCTTCTAAATAATCCAGGTTGGGTGATAAATACAGCTTATAATTCAATTCATAGATAAATTAATCATATGTTGGTTAATTAGAGAATGAAGCTGAACGTGTACGAAATAGACTAATGGAGGAATCACGGGTTGTATAATTTTCATCAGAAAAGACAAAGAAATTACGAGATACATATTTAAGATTGATTTAAGAGTGTTAAGATATACAAAACAGGTTACAAGCACATCAATAATAATATAAATTGAAGGTTGTTACTTTTATTTTAATTTAATTTCTTAATAATAATCTCTAAGATCTTTCGAACTGAAATAAAATATGACTTTTAATAACTGGAAAGTAAAGTAGTCGAAATTAAGGATTTTTATGATGAAATAAATGATTTTTCAGAGATTTTAGGATTAGCTGCTAGTGAATATTATAAGAAGAATAATATTCCTATAGGCTCATCAAATGATACAAATAATACTGATAATATAGATGGGGAATAAAAAAATAAAGAATTAACTTCAATAACTCTCAGATTGTATTCAGAACTACAAAGTTATTCGAAAAGAATAGAATCCTTACTATCAGAATAAAGGAGGTAAATTAATTAAAATTATATATATATATAAATATCTATATATATGAAGTCATTAAAATATTTCAAAAGACAATCAAGAATACAAACAAATAAATCAAGAATTACTTTAAGAATTGCAATAATATTCTCATTAATCGGTGAGTACAATATAAAGCCTAGTTTAGATGTATCATTTAATGTCATAGTATACAAAATCCTTGGCATAATAATTAAATTAATATATCATTGAATAAAATTTAATAATTAATGGATTGAGGTAATCAATGAGTTCAATTGAGAAATTATAGTATATCTAAAATAAAATAAAGGCAATTTTACCATCGTTTGGTGCGTATTTTGAGTTAATTTGTAAGTTGCTTACATCACAATCATTGTAAATTTTTGATCCTTAGGATATTCCTTAGCCTTCACAATTGAATATTACCTTATTATAAGATATAAAAAATTTGCATGTTTAATTTAAGCATATATATACAATGACATAATCAAATTAGTATTTTAAGATACTGAATGAGAAGGTTTACAAAAATTCTTAGTTAATTATTTAGTAGGTAAAGTAATAATCAAAGTAAACTAATTAGTTAGCTATGGATGTTTATGGATACTTATTAGAATGTATCGATTAGGTATAGAATTCATAAAGAATAATATCATAAGTTAATAAATTATAATCCTAGCACAAGAATAAAATAACTTCGTAATTTTTGAATTAATTGGTTTAGTTTTACAAAAATATTGATAATATAATCAATGACTTGAAGGCGAAATAAGTATTAGCTCATGATTTTATGAATTAAAAAATTTAGGATGAAAATCTTACTATATTACTTACCAGTATAAAAAATTAAGTTCTTTCGAATGAAATAATTAAATGCTAAAATATTAATTAAGAATTATAATATTATTCAGAACTAGGTGACATAGATGCCGTATTATTATTTTAAGAATTATAACCATAGCTAGATAAGAAAAAACAAAAAGTTATATATATATATAATTAAAATAATAAAATGCAAATTTATGATTTAAATAGATCGTAGAATAATTTTTTGGATAATTTATACTTGATGTTAAGAATAATATTTAGGATTCAAAGGATGATGAAAATTTTGAGCAACTGATATTGGTACTTAAAAGAGGAACGTAATAATTATACAGGGATAATATATAATAATTATAAAAAGATGTGATTAGTAAGCGTATAAATTAAAAATAAAAATAGAATGCTTTATAACTTAAATATGAGTTTGATTAAATAACATTTATATCCCAAGCCATAGAATATTTATTAAATACTTTACAATATCTTTCATAAAATAATCTAAAATTGATTAGCAGTTATTTAAACGAAAATGAAATATTTTCACCTGTAAAATAGAAGCTAGAAATAATGTCTGAATAAATTAAACAGGCAGAATCTATAGCTTCTTCTAATCAATGTTGGGTTGTTTTTCCTATTTAAGAATATTTTTAGCTATTTAATTCATAATATGGTGCTCTTAAATGGTATTATGAATTGCTCTAAAGTTTGAATTCATTTTAAATTGTAATAAATATAAATTTTATTTTTTAATGTATTATTTTTAGGAATGGTAGAATTTATTTCATTCACCATTTCAATTATAATCAGAAGCATCCATAGACAAACCTACCCAAGAGCCAAAGCCAAATTTAATAAATAGAGAATCTCATCAATAATAATAATAATAAGTAAGATAGTAATAACCAAAAATATAATTTGATGAAATCATACAGTTTATTTTAAACGGAAAAATCTTAAAAATATTCCTAACCTTATATGATTTGTAACCATCATAAACTAGATGGTAAAATTACCATAATATTCTTGAATCATAAGTAGAGGCAATATTTACAAACTATTTCAATATAAATACCATATAACGAATTAGTATATTCAACATAGATATTTTCGATCATCAATCAGTAGATGAAATAACCAAATGGATGAAATAAATATTCCCATTTCTTAATATTACGTTAACAGAAATTTTTGAGGGCAAATCCATTACTAATCCCGATATTATTGTATAGCTGTTTAAGTTTCTAATTACTATTCAATAAATTTACGAAGGTGTTAAATAAAAAAATATCCAATACAAAAAAGGTATTTCGTAGTTTAATAAGCAATTCGATGAGAAGATGTCATCAAACGAAAAATAATACCATCAGAATTTAATTGATATAGAAGAATATATTAATTAATTTAATAGTTAAAAAATAGATCCTTTAGCATATCAATATAATCCGAATATTTAACTTAGATTTTATGATAAATTAACTAATGAATAAATAAAAAATTATCGAATTATTCCTTTTATATTACTGATAATATCATAATAAGTCGATAAAGTAAAAAAATAAAATTAAATATTCAGAATACTAGCGCATATTAACATACATGCATAGTTGATTCAGGAAACATTTTTAAATACACAATATGATATAAAAGATCAATCATTATATATAAAAATATAACGATACATAAGAATATTAAAAGTTTCACCATTTTTAATCGAAAATATAAAAATTGCCTTTTAATTATTTGATGATTCATAGGGACTATTTATATAATTACTACCATAATTCATAAATCAGATGCTCTTCAATATTTAAAACTAATTTGAATATCATATACTGAAAGAATCAACTGTATATCTTAATATAATATTATATAATTTTTTTATTTTGTTACTAAATAGAAATAAAATTTTATAGATTTTTAAAAACTGCTTGAATCAGTATAGAATTATGATAAATTTGATAAAATGACGCAAAGAATGATAGAAAATATAATAAAGATTAAATCCTTATATTTATATGAGCACAAAGATTAAAAATTAAAAGCACTTGAAATTATTCCTAAACCATTTATAGAATAGATTCATCAATACTCATAATTTATTATACAGACATGCATAGATTTGTTAGAAGGTTTAAGTAAATATCAGAATATATTTAATATTGGTATTCTACAAATAAATATGCAAACCCTGAGAATGTAATATAGTAGTATCGTAACTTGGGGTATATTCGGAGAAGATATATTATTTCAAATATATCCAAAATATAAATTACAATAATCAATGATTGATCGAAATAACGGAGCTCAATACACCAATATACAATTACAACTGATTGATTAATGGAAAGAAATTATAGATTGAATGAAATATTCTTATCAAAAAATAAATAAATATGACTTAATTTATATCTATGATGTTGATATTCCTTCTTATATTTAATTATTTTTAACTTTATTGCTTAATAGAATTATTTATGAAAATGTAGATATTAAAATTTCTTGAGTAATTTAAACAACACTAAGCGTGCAAGTGTTTTATAGTAGATTTTGAAATTATTACATGTATTATTTTATATATGTTTGGCCGAAAAGTTTTAATATCTCTTTTTATTTCACTTTAGCATAAATAAATTTATTTTAAAACGAATTTTAATCAAGTTTTGTTTTTGATTGATTAAGAATTTGATCATTTATAATTAATAAAAATAATTTATTAATTTCAAATTTTATTTTATGTATAATTTTAATAATTTTTTAATAATTTTTGTTTTTTTATTTTTCGTTTCATAATTCATATTTTTCTTAAAAATATTAATGCCTTAGTGCCATGGAACAGGTTATCCTTTTTTATGGTTCAATTATGAGCATTTTTTTAAGTAAATCGGCTAATAGAGGATCCTAAATACATTCATCGATTAGCTTAAGCTTTTGAATCCTATTTAAGCTTTCAGGAGATGCCTCGGTATATACCCAATTATAGTATGTTTTATGTTAGTCATAATGCTCCTATGTTACAGTGAAATATTTCTTGAATTATTATTAAGTTCTAAATGCCATAACATATGGTACACAACCACATGCTTTTTCAATCATAGCCAAATGCTCAAAATCACTTTTTCGCGTTTAAAAGTATAATTCTCCTAAAATAAATATAAATATAAATGGATAAGCATAAATATACCCATATATATCTCTAAGATTATACATGCTATTCCCCAAACATCTGAAGCATTATCCCATTTACTTGAACCGAGTATTACCTCTGGAGCTCTATATTGTCTAGTTTATATTATGGAACTATGATGATCATGGTCAAATGTTGCACCACCCATATCTATAATTTTAATATCATCTGTTTCAGGTAAATACATTCTTTATATTATTATAAAAAAATTATTAATTTATTAAATAAATATATGTATATTATATATACAAATAAATAAATAAATGGTAAAAAAAAATTATATTATTTAATATTATAAAATAAAATAAAATGAATAAAAAAAAAATTGATTACTTATAAGTAGACTCCTCACTTTCTTTAGTAGTGAGACTACTTGATTTACTTCGATTGATTTTCAGCTTTTTATTTTTTTATAAAATAATCAATTTATAAAAAATTGGATTTTATAAAATAATTTACCCTCCTCTTTACTAGTCCTGTTGAAGTCATTAATATATTTTCTGGTTTTAAATCAGTATGAGTGATTTTAAGCGAATGCATGAAGCTTATTGATTGTAAAATCTGACGAAATATGGATTAAACATATTTCATTGGGAATCCTACGAAATTATTTTTCTTTAATATTTCGTATAAGCTCAGCCCAAGCTTTTTTATTTTTTTATCGATAATGAAACATAAATATATATATTCAATAAATATATACCCTCTCAAATATCATAAAGTAATTTCCCTTCCTCTCAAAAGTATCAATCAGCCGTACGACTTTTGAATCACCGCGTGGATCCCTTGCTGCTAGGTATTTTAGTATATATTCCTCCGTCTTTGCACTTTCTATATATCTTTTTACGGCCCTTATTATCTATGATTTGTTAAATTTTTATTTTATATATATATTAATTTTAAGAAAAAAACCTTCATCGCATAAATTTTGTTATCCTATCTATTTTCCACTTCAACCACTCTGCCAAAAGTGCCATCGCTAATAAATTTAGTTATCGTATATCTTCCATCCCTAAATTATTGCCCCTTTCTGTATTGAAAATGACCCGCATCCTCATCCGAATTGCTGTCCTATGCAGAGCTATATGCCTAATTTGATGATTAGCTCATAGATGAAGATCGCGACGATGAAGATGATGATGACGATGAGGATGATAGAGATTAGTATTTTCTTTTCTTTCTTTGATAAATATAAGAACTTAATTTCATTTAAAAATAATAAAATTTAAATTAAATTAATCTACTTTTTATATTTGTAATTCTATCGACTTCGACTTCGACTAGCTCGCTTCTCCTGCTTTTTATGGCTAAGATGTCTCCTTTTCTACCTTGGTGAATCAAGTCTTTTGTCACTATATACCTACTCTCACTCCTATCATTATAATAGCGACGATGTTCAACTTGATGATGCCTCTTGTGATCTCGGTCCCTATTGCATCTACAAATATAATTTTTAAATTTAAATTAAAAAAAAAATAACACTACCTAGAGCTCCTTCTTCGATTTCTATTATGATCCGAAACATCCAAAGAGCTTGATCTTCCCATTTTGCTTGATTATTTATTTAATTAATTATTGATTTTGATATAAGAAAAATTAATATATATATGTATATATATTTAAAATTAATTGTAAATTAAAAAATAATTAACTGCATACTTATTTTAAAATTGAAATTAGAAATATATATTTTATAAGTAAAGAAAGAATAAATTAACAATGCATTCCTCCATAGACAAAGAAAATCACCCATAAAATAGTGTGAATAAATTTTATAAAATACCGCTTCCACTAAAAAACATTAATTTATCTAATAAAAAATAATATTAATAATAATAATAATAATAATAATAATAATAAGAATAATAATAATAATATTGTTAGTAAGCTTATCTCTAATAAATACCGTAATTCATTATATGGTAAATTTTATCTTATTTAAAACCATTTGAGATCCATTTACTGATTAAGCCATTGGATCGTTAATTTTATTATGGGGTATGTTAAAATAACTTTTGGAATTATTTAAATAGAGTAAAACGTTTAGGTATAATGGATCAATATATGAGGGTAAATTCATTGGTTGAACGTAGATCGAAGGGAAAATTATTCATAGCTTATAATTTATTAGATAAAAATACAAAAGTCGTATAGCGTATAATAGATGTAGTATAAGCGAATGCTAATCACAATGACGGAATACCTAATTCAATAGTTAGAGAATTAAGCTACCTTTCTACACTTCCAAAGCACATAAATATCAATTAAATTATTGAGGCGTAAATTCTGAAAGGTACAAGATTGGCTATTATATATGAATACCAGCCAACTAATCTGAAGAATAAATTAAAATAATAGCCTAGTTAGATATAGAATATGAAATAAATCATTTCATAAATTGTTGATGGATTGGATTATTTGCATTCCTATAAGTATTTTTTATTCTTAATAGTTGAATATAATTCAAAACATTTCTTAATAAATTATTAGGATTATTCACAGAAATCTTAAACCAGAGAATATACTCATTACATCAGATATGATCGTTAAGATATCAGATTTTAATCTAGCCAGATGGATTCAGGGTAGTAAATTTGCATACACCCCAGAGGATCCAAAGGATAGGGAGAGATCAATGCGTGAATCTAGAAGATTATGGTACAGAGCTCCTGAAATTCTATTAAGAAAACAAAATTATTCATTTGAAATCGATGTATGGTCGTTTGGATGCGTTTTCGCTGAAATTGCGATGGGTGAAAGCTTATTTAATGGAAATAATGAAATTGAGTAACTTTTTTAAATATTTTAATTGATTGGAAGCCCTTCATCCTAAGATATGAACCAATTGAGCAGTGAAACAGAGGAAAAAAAAGTTTATCTTATATCTTTTATAAAATTAATTATATTTAAGTAATTCATGTTTCCAAATTGGTAAAAATTTTCATTAGATTTAAAAAAATTAGACAAAAATGAAATTCAAAGATATAATATATCCATGATAGATAATAGGAGCGAAGCATATTAAAAAATATAAAAATTAAATTCCATATTATGCCCATTAGGATTAAATTTATTGGAACAGTGTTTGCATTTGAATCCATAGTAGAGACCATCACTATAGGAAATAAAGAAACATCCCTATTTCAACTAAAATAAAATTATAAAATAATTAAATTTTAATCTTCCTCCTGTCCCAAAATTTAACGACTATATTAAAAATAAATTTCAATAGCATATAACACCATAAATGAGATCTATATTAATAGATTGGTTAATTGACGTTTCATTAAATTTTGAGTTGAAAAATGAAACATTACATTTGGCAGTAACTTACATAGATCTCACCTTATCAATAATATAATTAAAACAAAAATAATTATAACTAATCGGTATTACTTCATTAAAAATTGCAGAGTTTTTTATTTAAAATAATAAAAAATATATATATATATATATATAATTTATTAACGATATGGAAATAGTATATATTTTGAGCGTTCGAGAGAATACTATAAATAAGAAAATTGTACTTAATTGGCATATATATGTGCTGGTGAATATATTCCATAAGAATTGATAGAAATGGAAAAAATCATACTAACCAACCTAAATTTTAAAATTACCTACACCACAACAATTGATATGCTCCACCTATATTATAAATTTATACCAGAGTATAATAAAAACATCTCTCAGGTAATAAACTAAATTTATAAATATATATATATAAATTATTATATCTATATGTATTTAAAATATTAATTACTCTAAGTTTTTTGCTGATTTCTATTTGATGATTTATGAGATTTAAATATATGATTTAAATATTTTAACAATCTGCTATATCTATCTCAGCCATATGATTTAACCATTCAATATTGATACGATTTCTTAATAAACAGATTTAAAAATGGATTTTAATCTTGATTAATTAATAGAATGTTTGAATTAACTTAAATTATTGTGGTTTAAATGGAAATCAGATCCGCAAATGAATAATTTAGATGCTGTACATCAGAAATATAAAAAATATTTTGATACCAGAAGTTTTAATTTACAAATCGATATAGATTTAGTCAAACAATTCTACGATAGGATTTCAAATTGAATAGGACTTAGAATTAAATATAACTTCTAATTATAAATTTTATTTCTTTACATATAAAAAAGAACTATGATTTAATTTTCTTTGTAATTCAATTTAATTTTTCTTTTCTTAAGAATATAATTTTTCTTTTCTTAAGAATTTTTCTTTTCTTAAGAATTAAATATTTCAAGTGATGAAAAAAATGATATAAATGCACCGACAAATTCTTTTTAAGGCATAATAAAAACCTAATCGTTAATTATAATAGCTTAATAAAAATCTAGCGAAATATCACAGTTTTTTTTTTATTGTAAATGATCTTTATAAATATAAATCATAATTAATATAAATTTATAAAAAAAAATTAAAATAAAAATCACTTTTTTGCTATCTAATATATGAAGCAAAAACTTTACCGCTTAGGAGCATATAAAACCTGTGATTTATAATATTATATAATAAATAAGAGGAATACAAATTTTTTAAAAAATCTTAATTACCTTTTATTTGGGTTATTATACGTTAATTTAATCATTTATATCAATTTATTATTATTCTGTAGTTTATTTTTATTGGCTGTAATTTGACATTAGACTTTCATCATTCTCATCATTAATAATAGCGAAATCATTCCTTTCAAATTTTACTTCATATATTTCATTTTAGTTAGATTTTAGTTTTAAGCTCTATTTGTATTATGTTAAACATTCTAATAAGGAATCCTTATCCTTTAAAATATGATTTAATGGTTTATCTTTTAATTGAGAGCGTATGATATTGATTAATTCTGCCTGATCAGATAAGTTAACCCTGCTCTCAAAAAAATTAAAGTGATTCAAATCAAATGATTTGTTAAATAAATTCTATATATATGTAAGTTTATATGAATTATTTATATTTATTATATAAATACTCTCCTCAAATTACATGATGAATGGCTGACTATCAATAAAGCTCTCCTAGCAACCCTAATCATTTCCTATACGAGTTTTTTAGGCGTCTCATATTCCTTTCCACAGGCTAAAGCATCCAATGTACCCTTATCTATCACATAATCATACTCATTATCGTTAATTTAATTTAAATTGGTTGCATCCATAACCTCATATCGTAAACCCTTTTTATTTTTTATAAATGCACCATCACGCATTTTTTCAATAACCACCTCAGATATGTCTATAGATAATATATTCTAATAGCCATCATCATACATCTACTCAGATAACTTAGAATTTCCACAACCAACCATTAATATTGATGAATTCCTAGCAATATGGAATTAAGATGCTTCATCCCCTATAAAATAACTCAATTAAGGGTATTCCACATACCAATCAAATTATCCCCTTGCTTCCTTATAACGCTAATCCCAAAAATTACCCTGAGCGTAATCTTCTCTAGAAAATACCCCAGTTGGCTCAGTTGCCTCAGTTGCCTCAGTAATCTCTTATTATTTAATACACTACTACCCCTATTTTTACAAAGCCTTCTTACGATAAGCCAATAACATCATTCTCATATACATTTTTTTTCTCTCATCTATCATCTACTAGTCAGCAACAGCTTTACCAGAATCAATCTCCTGTTCCCCCTAATTTTCTTACTTCTACTCAATCATAAATAATAATATGTATTTATTTTATGAAAATAATTAAAATTAGAAAAATTATATTATAATATTAAAATTTATAACAATTTTATAATCTATTTATATCGGTGTAAACTTCAACCACGAGTCTATTTATTATGTAATAGAGCTGATCCAAAAACATTGCCAAAGAAAGTTAACCTTATCATTTAAATTTTTAAGTATTCCAAATAAGAATTCTTTATATAGGCTAACAACAAAGCTATAGGAACGAGAAATGCATTTAGGTGTGTTTTATGAAAGTATTTTAAGTACAAATATAAATTTAAAACCAATATCATTTATTTTACTTTTATCAAATTCTTTTTGTATGATAATACTATAGTTAATTTATTAATGAATGCCACCAAATTATTTATCTGATTTCTTAAAATAATTTCGTAAAAAAATTAAAAAATAGTTTATGTATAAATAATTGATTTTACTAAAAATTTATAATATGTGTATGAATGATAATTTTTTATTTTAAAAAATCTCAAAAATATTTCTTTAATTTTTTTGTCAAAGATAAAAATTTTTGATAAAATCTACTGAATTGTCGTTTGAGAAATTTAAAAAACCCTATAAAGGCTAATGTAAGAATAACATCTGTTAATTCAATAATGAACGCTTTATTTAAAACTCCTTCACCATAGTGTAGTTTAAGAAGTGCAGCAACATCACCATTGGTAAAGATTATTACAATTACTCTTATATATTTAAGTTTTTTTTATTTATTTAATCAATTTAAAATATTTTTTTAATAATAAATACATCTGGCCGTATTAATTTTTTTTTATCTAAAAATCTTTTATAACCTTATCAGAATTGAAGAACGGGATTCTTATTTTGTTTAAGTTATTTTACTATTGCTCGTTTTCTGCCTATTACAAATCAACTGAATAAAATTTAAATCTTTTCGTTTTACTCTCTGTGAGCTTTTTTGTTTTTATTGTTATATATAAATATAAATATATGTGTGATATACCAAATAAACACTATTCTCCAAACTGCAATAATGGATCTTTTTGAATTGCAGGTCATCCATTTCTAAGCCAGAAAAGGAAAATGAGGTGTATTTGTAATTCTATAATGGTTTTTACTGAAACATAAATTGCTTGATCTGAAGGTGTATCAAAAACTAATTAAAGAAGCAAGCTATGAACACTCTATTGGCTTGATCGTAATCGTGGATATAGTTTATGTCTAATTAGTGGATTGAATAAATTTCATGTTATTTAAACTGATAAATGGAGGATATAAAGATATATGTTTTTTATTTAAATTTTTACATAATTAGTGATATTTATCTTAAATATAGGATATTGCAGTTGCCATTATTAAGTTCCTTTATCATTGATATATATATCACCGTAGAGAAAGGCTTGCCCATTGGTCAAGCGTATATGAGCTATGAATAATAAAGGTTCTTCACCGGGGCTTTCTAAAAACTTGATCCCAACGGCCTCAAAGAATATATCATTTTCTTATAGATTTGGTGTGAATGGTTTACATGGAATCCATGTATTTTCTATACTATTCTTCATTAATTTTTTTTTAAATTATAAAATTTATACCGTATGATGGATTGAAAAAGCTATGTGTCATATTTAAGCGAATAGGCAATGTAGTTCTTTGTAATGGATACAAGGTTGCTTATTGAACCATTTAATTATATGATTTAATCTTCGTCTTTGTTTTGAATATCAAATATATGAAAATATGAATTAGTGGAGTTAAGTATCTATAGTATTACAGTATTATTACTAATCGATGATGATGCTATAAACGAACCAATATAACTTCGTTCGCACATATTGAACCACTATAAACTAATGGTTATGGCTTAAGAGAGATCAAAAAAATTTTATCCCTAATCATAATGTATTTTAAATGTGCCATGGATACTTTTAGCCAATTAATTTTATATGCTGGAGATAAATATCGAATCGAACGATTCATATTCACGCTTCATTAATTCTGTGTGCGAAGCGTTAGAGATCGATTATAAAAAATTTGAATTTGAAATTCTTTATTTAATTAATTCATTCTCATCATCATAATCATCAATAGAATGCGACCATTCTTTAGATGGCAAAAGCCATTTTGTGGTTTCAATTTGATCTATTATACTTGATTTAAATGCTTATATTAATGAATTAGATGATTCTGTTATCTCATTAAGCTCAATTTTTATATCCTTATTTTAATCAATTCTTTTCACAAATACTATTTCAGTCTCTACTACAGTATAATCATAAAAGATATTATCCAAGACCTGACTAAAGAAAAACAGAAATGCTATAGTAAATATAAAAGCCATTGAATATCGAACACTCAAACTTCGAGCCGTAGCATTAGTATTTTATTAATTATTATTATTCATTTTTATATATATATATATTCTATATTTTTATTATTGAATTATTTTTTATAATATATAGATATTTATAATAAAAATATTAAATTGTCCTATATAAATTTAGTTCAATTTAATTATTTTTAAATTATAAAAACTTATAGAAAAATAGAATAAATAAAAAATGGATATGATAGATGAAGATATATGTAGATTTTGTTTTGAAGGCAGAAATCACGGTCCTCTTATATCACCCTGCGTTTGTACTGGCTATTAAAAATACGTACACTTGAGTTGTATCAGAAGTTGGTAAAGAATGGCCTTAATAAATTTACCCACTCATCCAGCATTTTATAATGATGATAATTTATTATTTGATAATAAATGTAATGTCTGCCTTACAGAATACACATCACCTCGCCCTACTAGATTTGAATTAATGTAAACTTTTACCGGATCAGAATTGGCAGCCATGGTTGATGAAGGATTTATTATTGCATCTCATGAAGAATTCTCCAAATAGCTCGATAAAGAATTAGAAAAAATGCCACAAAAAAAAAGAGAATAAGCGTATATCAATCATTGGATCAGAGGCGTCTTCTTAATCACATCAGTAAAATAAGCCTCCTAATACGAAGAAATTTAAATTGAAGAAAAATATATGCTCTTTTCTTTATTAGATGCCCTGAAAAAAGATAATTTTCTAAAATAGAGCGACGGGTTCAGAATAACTGGATATAAAAAGAATGGAGTAACCACCAATTTCGCCAACGAGTTCAATTAAAATTAAAATATATATGAAAAACTTCACGAAATTTAAATACCATTTACATTAATCCTATCTCAAGTCAAAGAAGTCGATTGCGGAGAGGATCATATCTGTGCAGTTAATCTAACAAGAAAGATTGGCAAAGCCCCAAATGAATTGCTCTTTGAATAGAGTATTCAGAAAGTTCTGTAAAAATATCCAGGGGCAAGTAAAGTTGAAGTATCACATTATATAGGAGGCCCCAACGATACAAAGTCAATTATTGGTTGCCTTGTACCAGGTGGTTACGGAAGGGGATGGACCATCGTGTAAGGTGTGAATGAAGCTTTAGCACTAGCATACAGCAGATCCGCTAAAAAGGTGGAAAAATAAGGAAATCTTACCGGTGGTCAAGCAGTTGAATTGATAGGATTGAAGAACAGATAGGATCTAAATGGATAGAAAGGTCTAACACTACAATTTTAAGAGAAAAGCGAAAGATGGGATGTTCTATTAAATAATGGTGAGGGTAAATGCGTAAGAAGCGAGAATCTAAAATCTTTGGACGAGACCAACGGAAGAGTTTATGTATTTTGGGGATACGCGGGTTGGTCAAGGACCTAATTATTAGGAGAACTAGCTCAAGGCAGTTGGGGAATGTGCAAAGGATACATCTATGATATA
>Ga0102912_1000047_pt1 | contig 15264 bp, 8 predicted proteins | sample Colrivmeta1560A3_FD_78499 | JGI IMG/M metagenome (GOLD analysis project Ga0102912, IMG submission 78499) | Estuarine microbial communities from the Columbia River estuary - metaG 1560A-3 | ecosystem: Environmental > Aquatic > Marine > Intertidal zone > Estuary | place: USA: Columbia River Estuary...
AAGATCATTGTACATCAATTTCGATAACAATTGTTATATTTTTTGTGATAATTAAACGATCTGATTAAGCCTCAAAAATTAACTTAAATTATTTTTCAGCATTAGCATTATATATAAGCATAAGATTTACGGCATAATTAATTTCAAGATTTAGTTAATAGCTCTTAATAGTCACAATATTAATAACAACCATAATAATTCATTTTCTATACTTAGAGTATAAAAATAAAAAATATAATTAGGATATATAAAAAGATTAAAATACGAGTAGATAATATATAAAACAATTACTTCACGATTCAGACTTTAATAAATAATAATAAGAAATTATTCAGATAAAAGGAATATAAAACTAACCTGAAGACAAAGATCCAATAAAAAAGGTTTAAAAATCTAAAATATTTTTAGAATAATAAGAATTGATTAAAAAAAAGTAATATGCAAACAATGAAGGTTTTTAATTTGTATTATATATATATTATAGAAAATAAATAACTGGATGATTAATTTTAAATATCAATTAAATTTGCCTCATAAGATTCAAATATTATTTTACCTCCACCAAATAGTTAAACATATTAGTTCTAAGAAATTTTAATAAAATTCATGCCTTTTGGATTTTTAGTATTAGATTCAAAGCTAACTATTATGTATATTAACAATAAGTGTGAGTAAATATTTGCTTTGAATGATAAAAAGAAAATCTTAGATATAATACAAAAAGCTGTGAATTAGTTTTTTTTAAATATATTCATATATATATATGTATGAATTTTTTTTTGAAGAAAATATGGTGATAATTAAATTTAGAGTTAAGATATCATAGCCGAGGATTCAAATTTTAACGATTTTGGACAGAGATCTTTTTTAAATATTATAAGAAAATCTGAATAAAATATATAATATGGGTAATGATATAGTAAATTTAAATAAATGAATTTTAGAAAATATGATATAAAGAGTATGAGAAGTGAAGGTAATACAATTGAATCCAATTAAATGAAGCCTTTGATTTCACTAAAATATTTATAGTAGGACGGGATATCATTAAATTATTTGAGGATAAAAATATTTAATTATTAAGGTGTTGATTCATAATATGCGGTAGAGAATGATAATTTGTAAGAACCCTACTTGGTAATATCGATAGAGAACAAAAATCATAAAGAAAAAATTAAGAATATGTAAAAAGACATAATATTCTAAAATAAGTTACTTGAATCATTTTCACATGAGTTGAGAACACCGATGAATTGTACTATATCAATGCTCTAATTGGCATCAACATAGAGTGCAGAAATGCCTGAATTATCATATATAATAGAATAGGCACTGAGTAGTTCTCATTTATTATTGTTTTAGTTAAATAATATTCTAGATCATGCTGCTCTGTTATGTAATTAGTTTTCTATTCATCCTACAGAATGTTATATTGGATATGAGATTGAGTAAATTATAAAAATTTACAAAACTGCATGTAGGATGAAAAATATTAAGGTTGATATTAATATTGATAATTATTGGTTGGAGAACTCAATTATCACGGATGCTAGAAGGGCTATGTAAATATTGGTTACCCTTTTAGACAATGCTATAAAATTTACAAATAAAAACGGTAAAATTTCAATAAAAGTTAAGAGGTTAGCTTTATTTGATTAAAATTTAATGTAGATACTGGTAGTGGATAATGGGGTAGGAATTACAATCGATTAGCTTTAAAAAATCAAAAGAAAACTATAAAATTAGACAGAGAGAAACGATTTTGAGAATGCAGAATTTTATATTGGATTAGGTTTGACTACCTCAAATAAATTGGTGAAGGAACTTACGAATGATTAAACTGCTTGCCTAAATTTTGAATCCTGCCCAAACACAAGAACAACCATAAGCTTCTAAATACTAGATTTGAAGGATAAATCAAATATAAGTCATATTGCAACACCACAATCTTCAGCCAAAGAAAAAACTAGCATATAAAATTTTGAAGAAGAAGACTTAGATTCATGCGATATCTAATCTGATCTATTTGATGAATTAAGCTTACCCAAATTAGAAATATCTACCAAATTCAAGAAAAATTTAACCCAAACCACCAATCTTAAAAATGATATACTAATTGTTGATGATATTCCATTCAATCATTTAGCTTTGGTCTCTATGCTAAAGACTGGATACAATTAAAGACCATCGCAAGCATTTAATGGTTTAGAAGCTATTGATTTTGTAAATTTATAATCCATTTAATTATAAATATATATATATATATATAAAAAAATATATTAAGGTTCTAGAGAGAGTTAATTCCACCAATTAATTTAAATTAATTATAATGGATATTGAAATGCCTGGTATTAATGGATTTTAAACAACAAAATAAGTAATCAATTCATATATCTTTTGGATTTTTTAGATTTTGAAGATTTGCGCTGAATACAATTAAAAAACTCAAATAGTAATGTGCTCAGCTTACGATTCAAAGGAAAATATAGAAGAAGCATTCAAATCAGGCATAAGCGAAATTCTACCTAAACCAATTAAATCGAGTCAATTAAAATATATAATTGAAAAATATATATGATATAGCAAAATGATATTTAATTTATTTAATTTATATTTATATCTATATCTATATTCGATCATTACATATTATAAAATTATCATTGACCCAATAAATTATGATTAATTTTTTCAAATGATCTATAGAACTCCTAAAACAATTAATTATAATAATAAATATCTATGATTCCACATGTTTCTCTAATTGAGTGCATTGACCATTATGGTATACCGATATCTATGGTTTTTATGCAAGTTTATGATGCTAATTTTAAAATTTAAATTTATTGTAAGAAATAAAAACAATATAGAATATTTAATCTACATATCAAAGGACCAATTGTTGTACCGCATGGTGAATCGTTTTTTACTATAAAATCTTATATAGGAACCTAAGCACGATCTGCTACCGCACGTAATAGTGTAGCTGATACACTATCAGTTGAATATCGCTAATTATGATTATGCTTTATTACAACACCTTCATTCAGTTTAATTTTATGGTTGGTTTGATGCTTTTCTGGATAGTTTGGGTGAATTCCATGAGATAGATCAGCCGATATAATAAAGCTACTATTTAATGCTTTTTGATAGGAATCAATTAATTAGTCCCTTCCATTAGATAATACACCATATATCCTCTACAATGAATTATTCATTATATTAGAATCAGCACCCTATGCACTACCTGATCCACATTCCTCATGATCGAACAATGCAGCCATACTTATCCACGAACCACCATCACCTAAATTTGATAAAGCTGATATGGCCTAGAACGTTGACATCAAATTATCAAGCCTAGGAGAACTTAAAAATTCCTCATGCACTCCCACTAGTTATGCCGGTTAAGTGTCACATAATACGAAATCCAATTCTACTATCTCTGCCGATTTAATTCCTGCATGCTTTTCTATCAGATTATATAACTGTTAATAATGCTTCTGAGGACCATCCTTTGTTTCCTTTATACCCGTCAATTATTCGTACGCCTACGTAGAGAAAACAGGTCTCAGATGACTTTCAGCTACAAATATAATAATAATAATAATAATAATAATAAATATTAATAATAATTATGATAATAAGAACAATAATAATAAATTATAGTATTTAGCTTCAGATATTTTATCTGGATCAAGATTGAAATTTATTATAAATATAGATAGAAAAAAATCAAAATAATATTATATATAATTTCTATTTTTTACTATTAGGCTCGAATTTTCCACGCTCATTTGAGGATTGTAAGTGAATTGCTAAGTTAGGAATTTTCAAAATAGGCTTTGGATGATGAAATAATTATTCTTCATATTTTTGTTCTCTACAATATAGTACTCTCCCAGCAACCGTTAGATCTCTTAGAAATTATATAATATAAATATATATAAATATATTTTGGTTTATAGAAATAAAATAATATATATTATCAGAAAATATAAACATATATATTAGTTAATCATAAGAACAAAAAAATATTATCGGATTTCAGATGATGAAAAATTAAAAATTTACATAATGATATTATAATAAACATACCTATCAAACCATGTATGCCACAAACCCCCGCCATAGGTACTAACGCATGCTTGATGTACCCCTTATTAGTTTAATTTTGAAACAGGGGTTAGGTGTAGGCATGGGCTATCGGTATGTGCCCCTATTATTTTGAAACCTGTATTATTTGGCTCAAATTCTTTGCCGACAACAAATGCTATAAGGGTGGTGAGGTTTCGGGTGAAATAATATCGACCTCCTGGTTGTAGATTCCAATTTTGGGTCTCGATTAATTCTATGAAACCTTGACCCCTTAAGACTTTAGTTCCTTATTGAACTACATGGAATGGGCTGACAGCCAAATTTACAAAATCAATAAATTCTAGAGCTAACTTGCGTGCTGATTCTGGTATATGATTCATTGTATATAAAAATTTAAATTTGTTTTAAATTATAATTAAAAATCAATAAAATTATAGGTAAATATGTATAATAAAGATGATTGGGTATCTTCAAGAAATATTTTATCATCTGTAAAATTAAAGTTAAAAGAATAGGAATGATCAATTTTCTTTTAATCTTTTTCAAATTTTTGTAATTTTTTATTAGGGTCGCGGTAATTCAATGATGATGTTGATGATGATTTTTGAATTCTTTTTTTCTTTTAAAACAGACCTTTTTCTTAGAGTTCGCTTAAAATAAATAAATGGATAAATAATTTACTTTAGAACCCTTTTTCTAGCATTAAATTTTTTGACAAACTTATCAGTCCAACCTTTTGATGCTTTAAATACTTTTGGATATTGGGTTAATTCAATAGCTCTTTGTCTAATCATTTTCCTAGAAACTGGATACCCTTATTGTAAACCCTATTTCAAACACCAATCAAATAAATTCAGTTCTAGATTTTCGTCCATTCTCTTTCTACCACCACCTTTTTTGCGCTATGAACCGATATTGATCCATCGTTTTATATTTTTAGTGGGTAATCTTAATTACTTACTTACTACCTTAATCGGATATCCCTCTTTCAATAGATTTAAAGCCTCCTCCTTAGTTTATTAGCTATATTTTCTATATGGACCGCGCTTAGTTTTTTATTTTTTTTTGTAAATTCTCTTCTATATAATTTAGTAATTTTACACATTCTCTACTAGATTATTTTTCCTCCTATCATTATTACTTTCCTCTCCTGTTTTTGATTTTTAATTAGTTAAACAAATATTTAATGATGTAGTTCCTGTAGGATTTATTCCCTGAATTTAACTTCTACATAAATCCGAATTTTATTATCTTATTTCATACATTTAAAATATATTTTCTATTTATTTTATTGCATTCTCTAATTATAAATGTCTATCATCCCAAGAAATAGGTTACCTAAAATATTAATAATATTTTTATTATTATATTACCAAAAACATATCTTTCTAAATAGCTCTAATATAACTACTTTTACATCGTTCAGTGTATCAATATGAGATAAATTTTAAGAATCATCTGTAGATACAAAATCCTCTAATTATATATACTTTGTAACATTCAAACTATCCTAATCATAATAATCACCAAATAAACTCATAGCTCTTTCTTTTTTCTTTTTTTCTTTCCAAAGATAAAATATACTTTTTTCCAAAAACTAAAAATATAGAAATCTATTCCTATAGTTAATACCAAAATTAAATAAAACCTTTTTGGCAATATTTTATGTCATTTCAATAATGAAATTCTCTTTTTCAACATAAATTATAAATTAAAATCAATAAATCCCATAATCTATTTAAAATAATTAATCTAAGTTAGAACTTTTTTTTTTTTTTTTAATGATCGATGCTACGCCCATAACAATAAATATTCCATAACATATAAATAAATATTATCATTAATAAATTTTCATATATAAAATTTATTAATTTCAATGCAATAAATAATTTGATTCTATTCACTAAATAACTTATGAAGTAAACATATTTTTATTTTAATATACCGACGATGTTGGTCGACTATTAAAAATTATATATATATGATTATATAAATTATTACCTGCATTTTTAAAAACTCGATGAGACAGTTTAAAATCTCCCATCCATATAATTATTAAGCTCAAGCATTTTATGATGAACGATGTTTAATTAAAGGCGTGAATTTATATTCTTTTACATAAAACTGGGTAAGGGTGATGACTAATCTTTTTCCCTGGATAAAAACTTTTCAAATAATGGTCCCTTGGGTGCTATGTAAGTGTTAGATGATGGATCTCTATAAGATCGAGAGTGATCAAAATAATTCTCGTTTTACGTTGAAGGAATTTTATCATCAGTGTTTCTTGATATTATTTTATCAAAGGGTATATTACTTACAGCGATTCTTTTTCTACCAAATTCATAGTTTGGGTTATAATTTGGGGCAAAATTATTTGAGCCTGTTTCACTTCGACCCTTTTATTTAGATAAATCAGTTGATGGTATGCGAGGAATTTTACTAAATGATTGAGATAGATGTACATAGTTAAATCTAGATTCATGAGGATCAATTGTTTACTTGTAAATTAAATCATCGCGCGGTATATTCTTGGACATTTCAATACTTCCTCTTACATGTTATTTAGGTTTATCAGGATTCAATGCCACCTATTAAACCTCAGCCTATTTTGATTTAGATCTCTTTGTTTATTTTTGATAAATCTTTTAAATATCCCAAACATAATGTGAACTTCTAATTAATTTATTTTATTTTATTGTTAATTAACTTTAAGTAAATAAAAAACTTGTCAATATTTGTATATCTTGGTCTATAATATCCCGCTGGAGGAGGTGGATTCTTTACCGATCTAATTGAATCCAATTTTTATCTACTTAACATCTTATAGAAAGGCTAATTCTATTCTTTAGATTTACTTTCACCATTCTCAATCTATTGTTATTCTTTAATCATCATTCGACCCTTCAACTAATGAGCTGACCTCGGTCGATATCTAACCTCACCGCCCCTCCTATGTTCCTTAAAGATTTAATCCTTCTTTTGAATTATACCGAACTTCTCAGACGAATCTTTACCAGCCTTTGAAAACATACCACATACATCAGCATGGATCTGATATATCTCTTACATAAGCTCCTATACTAACAATTAAAAAACTATATATTAATAAATATGATCTGTTTTATTTTTTATTAATTAATAAATAAATAAATTTTAAAACTATATTGTAATTTAAAGAAAATTAATAAAAATGAATAAGTTGCGATTCAAATAATAAATAATGAAAGCCATTCACATCGAAAAGAATGGATTACAACTTATAGACTACATAAAATTATTTGATAAAAAACTGTATTTAAATGAAATCGATATACATGGAGAAATTGATTAGAAATTAAAAAATTTAAATAATTATAATAATAATAATAGTAATAATTTTTTAATATTCCAGAATGATATCATAGTTATTTATGGTGGATTTGAGGGATCAAATATAATGTGTGCTACTATGATTGAATCTAATGAAGTAAATATAAATAAATATTCATTTAGATTAATATATTATTAAATTCTGATAGTAATACTAATGGATGTACTCATTGGTTCAGTTTTAAATGCTATGTAAGTTAGGATGTGGAAATAAAATTTAAGATATTAAATAATCGACGTAATAGTTCTTTATGTAGTAGAGCTAATCACATACATTCACGTGAAAATGATGGCGAATGGAAAAATAACTCATACTCTTGTTTCTATTATAAAACAAATATAAATCATTAATATTATCATAGCTCATAAAATGATATAGCATAAATATAATAGAATATTAATTTATATACATTAGAATTTTGTTAGGCAATGAAAGCGGGTTCTTAATATGATATAGCATTAAATATTCCATACAATATTTCAGATTTATAACTTTGCTTATAATAAATTAAAATGTCAAATAATATGAATATTAAGGTTATCGGTCAATCACCATTGAATCATCCCATATATCAAGTATCGCTTAAGGTAGATAAATAATCCAAACCAATGTATTTAATTTTTTATTTTGAATCTTATAAAAAAAATAAGCGAATCGGTAATATTTTTAGCTAGATAACATCCTAGTGAAACAGTAGGATCGTTCCTTTGCGATTCATTGATGAAAGAATTATCGAATATTTAAAATTTTCCCTATAAAGTTGTAATATATCCAATGATTAATCCAGATGGCGTATATTTGGGAAATTCTCGATGTAATTTTAGAGGAGTTGACTTGAATAGGTATTAATATTTTAAAAAATAATGAATCAATAAATAAATAACAAATAAAGAAAATGGGATTAGATTGATATAAGCTTATCTCCAGAGGTGGTCTTTGTTAAATAAAAAATGCATAAGCTAAACTAAAAATTTCCCATACTTTTCGCCATCGATTTGCACGGTCATTCCTAGTAGATGAATTCATTTATATATGGTTGTATGGATGAGGGCTCACTAACAATTCAAGAATTTATAAATACATAGTTATTTTCCAAATTGATGGAAAAGAAGTGTAAATAATTTAGCTATAAAGTAAACTAAATAATGAATCTTATTATTTACTAAAAAAAAAGTAATGCTCTTTTAAAATTTCTAAAGATAAAATATCTACAGCTAGGGTAAATTTTTATAGAGAATTAGGTATTAAAAATTCTTTCACAATTGAAACATCCTATTTCGGATATATTAATGAACAAAATCATTAGGTAAAATTTACACGAGAGAGTTACAATGACATTTCGAAATCACTATTAGATTGTATATGCTAGTATAAGAGCCATCTGAATTATTACAATGGACTCAAATACGATAATGATATTTTCATAAAAAATAATAATATCAAGGAAGAAAAATCAAAAAAACAATTTGATAAAAATATTACTTTCTAATCTGAATTATTTTCACTTGATGAGATACAAGATTTATAAAATAATCTAAATCTTGGCATTGATATATTTCTATAATAATAAAATCCAGATTCTGATTCCGAAGCAGAAGCGGATTTATTTGAAATCAAACCAAAAATTATTAAAAATGAATTCAAAACATTAAATCGATCTGTAAGACGAAAATAAGCCGTAATTAATTTAAACGAAAAAATCAGTAAAAATAATTAGAGCCTCAACATAAAAAAATAATTGAACCCAAATGATGACACTCTACTTTATTAACGCTTAAAAGAAAAACAATCTCATAATTAATTTTCAGATAATTATAGAAGAGTCAATATATTGATTCAATAATAATAGTAGTCATAATAATAATAAAATTAAATTATTATACCAATTAGCATAAATAATGATATTGCCCTAAATAATTTCCCAGAAAATTAAAAAAGAAACTATCCAATCACTGAAGCTTTTATCAGAAAAATAATGAAAAGACCAAATTAATTTAAATAATAGTAATAATAATAATAATAATAATAATAATAATAATATCAATTCCAATATCAATAATAATAATAATATCAATAGCAATAACAACTGTTATAATAATAATTATAATAATAATAATAATTATAATAATAATAATAATAATAATAATAATAATAATAATAATAATAATAATAATAATAATAATAATAATAATAATAATAATATTAATAATAATAATAATAATAATAATAATAATAATAATAATAATAATAATAATAATAATAATAATAATGAATATTGGCGATAAGAATTTATTACATACGGAGGTTTTGAATAATTAACGATAGTATTCGGTAGAACGATATCTTAAATGAATTAGGGATAAGGCACTGTAAATAATCATATAATTTCATTCATATTGGTGGTAATGAGGAAATATTTAGCTGCTGCTCTAAAACCAATAATACCAGACATTTATATTATCTAGTAGTATGTACGATAAACTCATTATACTCTGGCATAAATATAGCGTAATTTTGAACAAGATCATTAAGAAAAATAAAAATAATAGGAATTGTAATAACAATAGTAGTAATAAGAATAATAAAAATAGTAATAACAATGGTAGTAACAATAGTAGTAATAGCAAAATTAGCAATAGCAACCTTAGTAATAAAATTAATCTTAATCTTAAAAACCTCAATAATAATAGGAAGTTCAGTGGGAATTACAGGAAAAAGTTTTTTCATAATTACTTAGTATTGATGTGAGTGAATTTACTTTACCTACGAAGAAGAGTGATGTAGGGAAGCCACGTATTAAGGAGAGTGACGAATTTATTTAGATGGCTAATGGTTTAAAGGGAGAGTTGGGTTCTAGGATATTATAATCATTGGACATGAAATAGTTATTGTAGGATATATCTGTAATAATTGGTATAATTTTATGTAAGGAGGGTGATTTGGATAGTGAGGAACGTATTATTATAGAGAATAGTTTGAGTGTATTTGTATCAATAATATTGTATGATAGAAATGTAGGTTGGGTGAATGATATAAAATATTAATCGGTTTTATAAATTGGAATATATACTCCAAAAAATATATTGGTTCGTAAAATGTTTTCGCATAGTATATATTTAATTACACGATTTGTTGGTGAGAATTTGTAGTATGGTGGGTTGAGTTTTTTGTTAAAGATTTTTCCGAATCCAACTATTGAAATTTAATAAAATAATAGAAGGGAGTTTTAATAATATTTTGATACTTTATGTAAATTGATAGAGGAGTTTAATTTAAGGGATGAGGGTTTATTACCATTGAGTTTTGTATAGATTATTAATTAAATGGAAGTTTTATTGAAGAATCATGTAAGCACTGAGCTTAGATCGAATATATAATTTGATAAATAATTATGCGGATACCTGGGTGTTTTGAATAGTTCATTCAAGAAATTACCTCAATTGTGTAAGGGTAGATTATAGTTAGCCTAGTATTTAATTGATACATGTCTATTTGAGTTGAAACCGGAGAGTTTATTATAGAATCCTTTACCATAATTGATTCATGTTGATGAAAATGGTGAGTTTATATTATAACCATATTCACCAGTGGATTATGTTAAATGTAAATCATATGATTCAAGGCGTGTAGCATATAGAATAGTAAATTAGTTGATGAATGCAGATGAGAGGGTATATAATGATTTACTGCGAGATAAATTATTTTAGTTGTTAAAATAGGTACCGATATAATAGTCTTTGAATTATAGGCCGTCGACTGAGATAAAGGCATATTAGGGTTATGTGGGTTTACGTAATTTGGGATGTATATGCTATATGAGTGCAATGATATAGTAATTTTATATGACACCTGCGTTTAGATATGCAATATTGATGGCTGATGATGGTAAATAAGAGTAGTTGGTTTAATAGAGGGAGCGTGATGGTAGTATGATATAGATTGATGATAATTTGATACATTAATTTTAAAGGATGTTTGCATTTTTAGAATTTTCTGAGCGACCTGATTATATTCCATCAAGATTTTGTTTTTCATTTAAGGATTATTAGGGTAAGCCTGTAAATGTATCTATTTAATAGGATGCATAAGAATTTTTGAATATGATATTTGATAAACTTGAGATGGGATTAAAGGATAAGGGTTGGCATTAAGTAGTGGAGGGTGTGTATGGAGGACGTATGTGTAATTAGGTTATATGTAAAGGTTGTGGATATATAAGGGAGCGAGATGAATTATATTATAATCTATCATTACCAGTTAGGGGTATAAAAAATATAAATGATTCACTAAAGCATTTAATAGAAGGTGAGACAATAAGTGGATTTTTTTGTGAAGCTTGTAATAATAAAAATGATATAATAAAGAGATAGTGTCTAGCATAGTTGCCAAACGTATTAATATTACATTTATAGCGTATAGTATTTAATTTAGATACCTTATTGAATTAAAAGATAAGTAGTAAATTAGAATTCCCAACAATACTTAATCTCGAGCCATTTACTCGAGAAGGACTTTAGCTAAGAGAGTAGCTAGGATCAGATGTGGTTATAGATGATCACCATAAATATCGTATACGCCCTAAAAGCTATTATGAATATAAATTGAAGGGTGTTGTAGTACATCGTGGAACAGCCCAATATGGCCATTATTATTCATATGTCAATTATAAAGCTGAAAAATGGATTGAATTGAATGATTCTACCATTCGTGATTTCGATCCCCGCAAAATTCCACAAGAATGCTATGGCGGAAAAGAGAGCGAAAGCGCAAACGATGATATTATGAATGCCCCAAAAGTAGGCCCCAATAATTAAAGCATCAGCTCTGAGACATCCTCCACCAATGCCTACATTCTGATCTACGAGCGATAGTATTTGGAGAGCATTCATATGGAATTCAAATCAGAAACAGAGAGAGACCAGCTTCTATCCCACGTAATACAAAAACCCACCCTAGAAAAATCATAATTGAATTATGAAATACCCTATGATTCATTCAAAAGAATTGTTCCATCCCAATTATACAAGGAGGTCTGGCTTGACAATCATCAATTCATGCTAGAAAAACACATCTATTCAGATGATTTTTTCGCCTTTTTCAAAGAAATTCTTACATCGATCCCATTACCAAAGGACTACGTAAGATATACCAATCAGCCTTACTATGGAATATATGCATAATATACCTCATTAAATACAGAATAGATTACCATTTATACCTCACTATTAGAGTAAGGAATATACATAATTACAGAGTTAATGGGCCGTGCGCATGAGTGCATTGGAATACGTGATATGATACCTTTATTGAGGGATATAGCTAATTTAGTACCTATTGCAGTATATCCGCTATTTGAAAAATATATAGTTGATAGATGGAAGAGGGTGGGAGAATGCTTGTTGCAATCACCTGACATTAATGTACGCACCGCAATATCGTAGCTGATATGTCATCTTTTAAATGTAATGATTTAGATACATAATTTTCAATTGGATATAGGTATACTAAATACTGAGGGTACGGATAGCACGAGGTGCGAGAGGTTGGTTGTATAATTTTTGGTTTAGTTGTTACAGGCATTAAACACAGATGTTGCTAAAAATTGGGTAAAGTTTAATGCGTATCTTGAGTTATTAAGGGATTTTGTTTCATCTGGGTATATTCAACTGAGGTGGGCTTATTAAGTATAACTTATATCAGTACTGGCTGATTTCTTCATGGAAAAAGGATCTCCCTTATGGAGCAATTCAGAAAAAAGTCCAATTGGTATTGATTTTGGAAATAAGAAACATACGATGGGAAATAAATTCACAAATCCATTATTCACACCTTTATTTTAATGCATTCATAAAATGCTAAATAGATTAGACTATTAGCTAGTGCTTTCATTAAATGATCAGCAATGCCTATCAAGTCCATTCTTTTATCAAAAGGCTATTATAAACTGTGTTGATTTATAGGCATTAGGTTCAATCATCACATGCATGTGCTGGAATAATCTAGATTTAAGTATTATCATAGCTCAATTAATATTAGAGGGTATAGAAAAATCGAATTCAGAGAATGTAGGGCCTTATGCGTCTATACTTACGGTATACTTGAGTATGACAGATAATATATAGCAATAAAGGATACAATGGATATTAGGTTTTGCATAGCCATCATTCATCGGTTCCAGTAATTCATGTGCTTGTAGATATTCTTTAAGCGATTAATGTATGATATTTACTAGCACACTACCAATAAACACACCAGCCCTACTGAGCTCGCTATTTATTAATCGTAAACGCTATGAAAATTATACCATTGTTTTATTAAAAACATTATTGGAAATATCAAATCAAAATAACTCTGTATTTGCCTACCTTGTAACATAACCATCGGCATGCTATCTATATGCAAATTATATAGATTGGATAGGTCCATATATAGAAGAATATCTAGCAGAAAATAAAAAATATTAAGCATACAATGTAACATTATTTAATCGTGTAGAGGCTGGTGAATAGGCCATTAAATTATGGAATATATTTTAAAATAAATTATAGTAGCATATGGGCTAATCATAATATGATAGTATATAATAGCTTTAACTATAATAAGGATTATGGATATCCCACTATCCAATCTATATTATGGGGTAGACTATATCAATAGAAAATATATCATCTATTTCATTAATGGATAATGTACAATTAATATGTTAGGAATATGAAATTTGGCTCACATAATCTTTACCATCAAAAACTCCTTAAACTAATTTAGTATTTCCCCAATCTGCCCTATATGATAATCAATTCATACAAACATTAAATATAGATCCACAATCAAATATCTGGAATATAATAACATCATAACGAATAAATGAAACTAACAATAACAATAACAATAACGGTATACCACCACCACCATTAATACCACCACCTAAGCCATCATAATTGGATACCCCATCACTATAAAAAATATAAATGCATCAAATCAATAATAATAGTAACAATAATAAAATGGAGGAGGATGAACAATCAAAATTTGTTTAAGAGGAAAGCGCTTAAATTATGATTGATTTCCTAAATAATATGAATGATACCTAGACAAATGAATCAAATAAAAATAATCAATAAAAATAACAATAAAGCGAAGAAAGAATAGAAATTGAATTACCATAGGTGATACCATTACCACCAAAAGAGTATACTAAGGTCAATGTTCCATTAATATAGAGTAAATATCTAAGAAAATACTTATTAAAAAATGACTCATCTGATACTATATATTTACGATTATAATTTAATGCTGAATATGAGGATCACCTTAATGCAATGTTTTTAAACTGTTTTTACTAAAAATAAAAAAAATTATATAAAAATAAAATAAAATAAAATATATTTAATTAGATTACCATAGGAAATATATTCCACCATACCACCTAAGACAGAATAAATATTGGTGTATCTGAAAAAGATTGTTGCAGAAGAAGACTGGGGTTATTATGGAACGACCGCTACAGTAAATATTAAAAATAATAATAATTCTTCATCAAAATCAACTGAAGACGATTCAAAATAAAAATAATAAAACCAAACCAATGCGAGTGTTTAAGTATATCCGTCTGAGTCAAGTATAGCCTATGTATATATATATATATTATATATTATATAATATACAATGAAATAGCGGGCCTAAAGTGAAGTAGATGAAATTGCAATGAAGGCTTGTTAAGAATGTACTTTTCTATAATCGACTATAAACTCATTTTGTGTGTTATGTGGCATTAATTTTGACTGAATTAAAAAAAAAAA
>Ga0102912_1000048_pt1 | contig 15223 bp, 7 predicted proteins | sample Colrivmeta1560A3_FD_78499 | JGI IMG/M metagenome (GOLD analysis project Ga0102912, IMG submission 78499) | Estuarine microbial communities from the Columbia River estuary - metaG 1560A-3 | ecosystem: Environmental > Aquatic > Marine > Intertidal zone > Estuary | place: USA: Columbia River Estuary...
ATTCCCTGGTAAATATTGGAATTCACCACCTAAATATTTAGCACCCGCATAACCAATTTTATTTCTAAGAATAATAGAAATAATTAGAGAAATAAAATTATAAATAACTAATTCAAATTCAATTTTAATATCTTTAAGTTCAATAATGCATCCAACTTTAAAGGCATCTATTGTAAAGTTAATTAAGAAAATCCATTTGATGACAAATCCAATTCTAATTGCTCTAAACCAGTAATTTGACGAAATAAATTCCCCAATAACTTCAATTCCTCAGAACTCCAAAAATTAGATGAATAGCTTTTAAAAAAAAAATTATTATAAAAGTTTATATAAAAAAATTAATATTACTTAGATAAATATATTTTTAAAATTTTAAGATTTGGAAATATATCATAATTCTATTGCTCTTACTAAACAATTTATTAACACTCAACAATATATTCACCACTAAAAATTTAATATCTAATTTCGAAAAGTAAAAAAATAAATTACAATAAATCAACTAAATTAAAACTATCATCCTCCTCATCTTTAAAAATTTCTTTCAGCTCATAATTTATTATTTATGTCCCTTTTATCACATTTTAAAGAAACACCCAGAGGCTATAATTCTAAAATGTACTATTTAATTTTTGATTTTTTGTTTTCAAATAATTATTTACCCACCAGATATATCTATGCTCATAATTTTTAATCTCTTTTATTATAAGATGAAATTTGCTAACTTAATGGCACTTAATTATAAAATCTAATTCCTTAAAAATGAAATAAATAAATAATTCAAAAACCATGCAAAATTAATTGTTAATTCTTTTAAGAAATAAATTTAATCAAATTCACTCAAAATTTATCTTATCTATTCATCATCTAAACCTAATCCTCTAAAACTAAAAATTAATTAGAAATTATTACAGGCCAAATAATTATACTTTAATTTAATTTTCGAAATATAATTGGCTGAATATTATAAACTTTAAATATGATTTTTGAATAAACTCATAAATTTTACTGAACTTGTATTCATCCTAAAAAATAATATTTGATATTTCTTTATAACTACTACCTCCCAATATCAATGTTTAATTCAAATTACTTTTTTATTTATTCATCATTCATTTTAAAAAAAAATAAAATCTTATTATATATATTATATTATTATTTAACGCTTGAAGAAATATCTAAAATTTAAATATTTTCTGTAATTTTTGAAATGAACGACACTTTGAAACATATCTCAATATCAATTACATCATTAATTGAAAATGATGCTGTTCAAACTAAAAAAATATTCGACCTATAAAACCAAGTACATAAATTAATGCTTGAATATGATGCTAAGTTAAGAGGATACTAATCTTCAAACGAATTTACATTAATTTAAAATAAATTAAGTACGAATTCTATGCTATCAGTATTGTCCTTTTTGACTATAAGAGAATTGATTAAGGTATGTTTAGTTTCAAAAAGATTCCAAATTCTAGTTTCAAAAATTCTTCCTTAAAAAATATAACTATGCCATTCATAAAATGAATAGTTAATGATGGAAATATAAGAATTAGAAATATAAATTTAGAACTATTAAAATACTGAAGAAGATTAGGTTAGATTTTAATAAATTAAGAGTGAACTTGATTAAATAACAAAAAAAGGTATCAATGAAATAAAATCATACAATAGTCCTCCTAAGCTCCTTGCTGATATATTGAAGATACTAATTACTGTAATCGGAAAAAACCAAAAATAATCATGGAAATAGTTTATTGGAGATAATTAATTTCTATTAATTTTATCAACATTCGACATTTAAAATATTGATGATGATGATATTATAAACCTTAAATTATCAATGGAATTACCCCTCGATAGAGCTTAAGCGATATCATAAACTGGAGGAATTTTATTAAGATATCTATAATCGCTCTATCAATTAACATAACATGGTATAAACAATATCAAAATATCCCAAAAGAATAGGAAAAGAACATTACTTATAAATTAACGTCAAATTCAACGTTTGGGAAAAATTATGAATATAATTATATCATGAAAAAATTTTTTTATATAAATATATATAGTGCATTGAAAACAATAATTTAAAATGATATTTGAATAAAAAGATATTGAAATTCCAATCTATAGATAATAAAATAATATCTTCCCATCAAGAAGTATGAAAATAGCTGTTGAGTAATATAGATTTTAAGGATAATCTGTAAGGGATTAGATAATAAGAAGGTTTTCACATCATAATTTTAACAGTGAAAAAATTAGTAAAATAATTCCATAAAAAAAAAACGATGTAATTAAAATGTAATGTAGAGGAATCCTTTCAAAATTAAATACTGACCAATAAACAAACCGATAGAGGGCTTATTCAATGAATAATAATTTAGAATAAAATATGAAATGTTTATTAGGTGGTTTCGAAATTAAAAATATAAAAGTTAACTATCAAGAACCAATAAAAATATAAAATTATTAAGAATAAAACTAATTATTATAAAATATTTTCTAGAACATTTTCATAAAAAATAAAATATTAAAGAGTAAAAATTTACGTTAGATATAAGTTGATGGAAAAAAAATTAATTTTATAAAACCTATAACATATAATCATAATATCGCATAATCCAACGAACTATAAATACCGAATGAAAAAAAAAAATTCACATCTTTCCTTCATAGAAACGTCTATATTGGTTAATTAAAAAGAATAAAATCGAATTATTCTAATATAATAACAGATATTTTAAAATAAAATGATTAGTTGAACGTTAAACGTGAATAATGTGAACATACTGGCGATCGTGTAATTTAATTAAATTAAATTATTGATGGTGTGTCAAATATATTACATAAAAAAAAGTGATTGATAATATAGTATTTGTATTTTATATTTTTGCAAAAATAAAAAATTAATAATTTAATTAATATAATCTTTAAATAAATACAATAATGTTTGAGACGCTTTTAACAAAGATTCTTCAAAAATACATGAAGGAGTACTTTGAGGAATTTGATTCTTCTAATTTATCTGTGGGTGTTTGGAGCGGTAATGTGGAGGTTAAAAATGTTTAATTAAAAAAGAGTATTTTTGAGGTCTTAGGATTGCCATTAGAAATACTTTATAGTTCTATTGGAAGTGTTAAGCTAAATGTATATAATTATATTTTTGTATTTTACCGGTTTTAAAAAATAGGTTCCATGGAAAAATTTAGTATCGTAACCTATTGAAATAGAAATAACAAGTGTTTTCATCATAATTTGTGCAAAAAGTCCAGATAAATGGGACTTTAAGGACTATCAGTAAATTAAGAAAAAAATTGAAGATATCGATAGCCTGAGGGAGCTATTAATCAAGAATATTACAGATAAATAGAATGCTAGTATCCCTAAAAGTTAGGATGAGCAAAGTGCTACAGAGAAAATGATGCTGAAAATTTTGGATAATATTTAAGTAAAGATTGAGGATATTCATTTAAGATTTGAAGATTGTATTTCAAGTAAATACTCTTGGGGATTGGCTTTGAATCATTTTGAGGTGTACACCTGTGATGATAAGTGGAAAAGAAAATATATCGATAGAACATAACCTGAAAATGTTCCTTATAATATAATAATAATATATATATATATATAATATATATATATATGTTAAAAAAATATAGAAGGACAAACCGTTGTAAAAATAGTTGAGGTTATCAAATTTGGGTATTTATTGGATTTAGAATGAATAGGTGTACTTGAATAAATAGGTTGATTCAGGAAAGAATGGTAATATAATTGACTAAATGAAAAAGATGATCATACCTGATTAAATTTAAGCTACCACACATCCATTCTATGGGCAGTATATGATATTATTGAGTTTTGAAACTAAATTGTTTTAAACTAAAAAAGGGGATTTCTCAAGACCTGAATTTTAATTATTTGTTGATCTGGAGACAATAAATTTAGCCCTAGAAAATCAATAATTACAATAAATAATTTAACTTGCTGAGCTTTTTACAGTTTATAAAAAGAAACTAACTGATGAAAAGACAAAAGTGAAATATATTGATTAAAAATAAGAGGCTTTATTGGTTGAATAATTTGGATATTTATTTGATAAGCTGCAACGAAGCGTAAATGTAAAGGAGCCATAGAAAGTTTTAAGTAAATAAGAGTATTCTGATTATGAGAATATATTGATGTGTGTGAAGATGGAAATTCTTTAAGAGTGTGTTAAGGAAAAAGTAAAACTATATTAGAAAGAAATAGCAATGTAATAGATGGCTAAAAATAAGGAAAAAAAGAGTAGGGGTTGGTTTGGTTTTGGTGGTGGATCGTAGAAGGATAAGGATTCAATTATTACTGATGAGGATGAAAAATAATTATAAGCTCTACTTGAAAGTGCTTTGAATGATGGACCATAGATTGTATTTACATAAAGACCTCCTAAATATGTATGGTTGGATTTATAGTTTACTTTAAAGGGAGGGGCTTTCCATGTTACAAAGTAATTTTAATCAAAAAGGGAGGGTGTTATATTAAATTATGATAATTTTATTGGTCGTATTTAGGCTCGGGATACATGGAATACCGTTTAATTAAAATTAAAGAGTATAGCTGTGGCATTAACAGATGAGCCTGTTTTAGAGAGTGGTTTGGTGCTTTGTTCATAGCGTAAAACATAAGAATTTCTTACACCAATAAATTATTCGGTTGATGATTAGTTTTTAGAGTTATTGATGGAGATGAATCCTATAGATATAGAAAATGTTGATAAATAAATTAAGTTACGAACGAGAGCACTAGAAATTCTATATAATCCAATTGTTATAGTTAGATTATTATAATTTGCTGATTTGAAGGTAGATTAGAATTTAAAATCAGCTGCTTGGGATTAAATAGAAACAATGTAAGATCAGTATTAAAATTATAGCTAGGAGAAAGAAATTGAGGATAAGTAAAAATAATAAGAATAATAATTATCGTAACTACCTCGTAAAGTATTAAGCATAGATATAAATATTGCGGCACCTGTTATTATTTTACCTATATAATTAGAGGCTGGTGATTAAGGTGCTGTTTGGTGGATTAGTCTGGGAGAGCTTTCTGTATAAACACCATAATATATGATATAGAATCCTAATGAAGGCTATTTTGATGAGTATTAAGTTGATTTAAGAAATTTATCATTCAAATATTTCAATTCTTTAAAGTTATGTAGGTAATAATTGTACGTTTAAAACAACATAACAGAAAATGAGGTAATACCATAAACCAATGAGGTCGTTTAATATAATTTGATTAGAAATTTTAGTATTAAGATAATAGCTAAAATTTTAAGAGAAAATCTTAATCCACCTTTATAGCTTCCGAAGATGCAAATAGATGGTGTACTATAGTCATTAGATTTACAACTTCAGCCTAGCATATATGAAAAGATCCTTAAATTAGGTGATTGTTTTGCTGTCCCTGAAGAGGATAAGGTTTAAAGAGAAAAGTCTGAAAGTATCTTATAGGCTGCTACAGAAAAAACTTAGCTTATGAAAAACGCTAAAAAAATATCTCCTATATTTAAATAAAATAGCCAACTCAAGACCTGGACTAAGTATACTGGTATATTGAGTGACGGATATATTTATTTATTCGCAAAGCCTAAAGATAATTAACCAGAATCATATATATGGGTAAAAAATAGTGATTTTATTGATTAAGATTCTACTATGGTTGGTATGAATAATGCATTTCAAATAAAAAATAAATACGGTGAGGCTATCTTAGCAACAGAAAAACCTGAATAATCAAAATAATGGAAGGATGCAATAGAAGCTATTCGTACCATACCAAGACCAAAAGTTAAATCAGAGACTACGTTACGATAAATTGAGGTACAAAAACCAGAGAGATCTTTAAAATTAAGTTTTGAATTTAAAAGTATAGGGCTTAAATTATAAAATTATTAGTGTATTGAATGGGTTAGTTTGGATATAGAAAATTTAAGTGCTTTTGTTGATAAGACTGGGGGTAGCATAGATCTGACTTTAAAATTATAGAGTCTTTATATGAAGGATACATTACTAAATTATTTGGATGATAAGATGAGATATATAATTAATAGTAATCCATCTTAATAGGATTCATCAAACGATCTCATAGTTCTAAGAATTAAGTAAATTGGTGAGAAGGAGCCTGATTATAAAAATATAAACTTGGATATCGATATTGAATTTGGTACTCTTTAGGTAATTTTAAAGCCAATGGTTATAGCAAATTTATTATTATTCGTAACACCTTAATAGAATATTGAACCTGTTATTGTTGAATTAGAAAATTCAGAAAAAAAGTAGAAGCAGGAAGCAAAAAAAAAAGCAGAGGATGGGGCATTGGCATAAAATGATGCATTAAATTTTAAAGTTGATATTATAATAATGAAAGTCAGTGTATTAATGAAAAGTGTTTCAGCTGTATTAGTTCATCGATTTACAAATTTACCATTAGCAGAGGTAAGTGTTTAAACCACTCGTATCACTTTCATTAAAAAATTAGATGAAATGCTACTCGATGGTTCATTAGGTAATCTATTATTATTTGATATGACAAACTATCCAAATACTTTATCTCAGGAGAGTGATTGGTAGCTGATTCGTCCTGTATAAATGTTGGGAGTGAATGATTCAGGAAAATCTTTGTTATCAATAAAGTTCAGAGGGTTAACCGAGGGATCACCTAAAATAGGTGTAGATAATGTTACAACATTTATTGAATTAAAAATGTCATAGATTACAATAAATCTGATGATGCAACCTTTATTACGAATATTAGATTATTCATTATCATAGCTTTTATTTTCTCTCTCCAATCCACAATAAACTGTTAATGCAGATTATGGAAAATAATAAATAGTGACCTAAACTACAGATTAAATGAATTAAAATGATGGTAGCTAATCACCTACTATATTTAGCTAGCTTACCGATGAGGAAAGATCATTTTTAATAAAACAATTAACTAAACCAGCTGGTATGTCATTACTGGTTGATATAGAGAATCCATAAATAGTACTAAAACCATCATAAAATAGTGATACTGGATTGATCATTGATTTAGGTCATATAAAAGTAACCAATAAACGTCATAGGTCAAAAGAAAGAATAATATTTAAAGGTTAATATACTGAGGAAGGGGTTTGGGTTGATACATTCAATTTGGTGATGCAAAATATATGTATGTTTGAAATAAATGAAGGAAAAAAAGAATAAACAGAGGTTACACTACCATTTGATTTTAACGTCTCTGTTGAAATGTGCGGTATGGCTCCGTAGTATAAGCTCATATATCCGGCGTTAGAGTTGGATGTTTCATTAAAAATACGGACTTACCTCGCACCAATGATTATATAATTAACACATGAGAGCTTTATTTTCTTAATGAAATGTCTATTTCATAATATAGCATATGATGATGGATTCGATACCATGATTAGAAACTAAAATCCTAAACACTATGCTGCTTTTTTTAAATAGTAGGAGCAATAAAAATAATTGGCTAAGTTTATGTTGGAAAAAGGTGACACTTCTTTGAACTTAAGTTTTACAATGGATGCGGAGAATTTAACCATTTTTCTTAAAACACCCGTAACACCATAATTGGAATCAGTACCGTTCTTTAGGGTCACTCTTGTGATGTTAAGGATTTAATTTTAGAAGTTGAATAATGGAAATTCTAAGGTTTAGTTTTTGGCTTAGGGTCTTGAGGGATCTGTTTTTAGTTAACAGTCAAACGGCGATTTTTTGGAGGAGCCATTATTAGGCTCTATGTCTATAAATTAAATTTACTCGCTCGCTTAGATGACAAGATTATTAGGATTAATCTAATCTCGTAGATTTTCAAGTAATAATAGCTAATAGGGTAAGGCACTTGAGTTGGCATCTTAGGGTCAATTGGTTTAGGCATAAAAAAGAAATCAAGTGTTTAGTTTTGAGGATGCTGATCAAACTATTATTTTGTTACCTAATAATTGTAAGCTTATATTTGGTCTAGAAATGAGGTTGAACGGGGATAAATAAATAAATCTAGATTTAGCTGATTTTAAATTAGCGGTAAATGCTGGTCCATTATTTTAGGTTTTAGGGGTAGTATAGATGAATGATCCTACTCTTACACCACCTGAAGGTAAGTATATTCAATTGCAAAAATAATAATAATAATAATAATAATAATAATAATAATAATAATAATAATAATAATAATAATAATAATAATAGAGTGAATAGGCTCCTTCATAACCTGGTTCATTGAAAGTTGATATTAGTTTAAGAAATGTGGTAATTTGTGCACCATCAAATGTTGATGATAATGTGCTTGCAATCAGAGGAGAATTTCAAATAAAATTAGTTATGAATGCTGCTAAGAGTTTGGAATAAGTTAAAAATGAATTGGTTGTCAGGAATATTTAAATTTTACCAGGTAGTGATACACATGCTGCGGATGAACTGAATGAATTGATGTCTGTTAAGTTGGATATTATTGGTTTAGAGATATGTATATGTAAAGTGAATGATTTAGCAAGATAGGAAGATTTTAAGTAAATAAAAAAAAGAGAGATATTGAGACCATTAAAATTAAATCTAGAAATAAAAAAAATACTGTCCTTAACAAAAAATCTAAATGGATTTGACGATCTCACCAGAATCAATGCCAGGTTATCAAGAACAGAATTAAAAATTTGCTTTAAAGATATCTTCTTATTGTAAAGCGGTATGAATTATTAGATGAAAAGTTTACCTAAATCATAATAGAATTAAGAAGAGGTTAAATAGGTTGAGGAAAATTAGGATGAGGAATACAGAAAAAAATATATCTCTGTAGATCTAGACTAGGGTGTATCAGAATAACTTTAACAGTTAGAAAATAAATAAATAGTTAAATAGAAGATTAGTGCTATTATATAAAGTATAGATATAATAATATTAAATGATATGGGTACTTCATTTACACCATTATTGAATTTTGAATTATAAGAGATAAATATGCTAATAGATAAAAATAATCTATTTTAAACAATAGGAATGACATTACCATTTAGATTAAATTATTTTAATCCTAGGGTAGGTAGATGGGAGCCTGTTATTGAAAGATGTGCATTTAATATTGAATATTATTCAAATAATTTTGGACCTAAATTAGGAGGAACAGTTCTTACAATTGAATAGCATCCAGAATATCCTAAATTTAATATTATTCTTAGTACTATGTTTTTTTAATCTTTGTTCAGAACATTATATCTGGTTCGTAAAATGTAGGAAAAAGATAAATAACCGTAAAATGATTAAATTAATTTTGAAGAAAGGAAATCATAAAATATTATTTAATAAATTGGAGAAGAATAGCAAGTAGATGATGAATTGTTTACTTAGGTTTCCGCTTATGCTGTTAGAAATCTTACTGGATATAAGATTGAGGTAGTTATAGTAGATGAATAGGGTAAAAAAAAGCGATAATCATAAATTAATCTAACATTAAATAATAAGCAATAGTCAAATATTATTTTTAATTAGGACGATATGTAAATAAATGATGATTCATAAATATAAAACTAATGGGACGAATAAGTTCAGCAATAAAAAAGAATCAGAATTTCAATACATATTGATGGAAAAACTTATAAAACACGAGAAGTTGATATGGATCGTATAAAATAAAGAGTTGAAAAAATTGATCAGAACCTTCCAATTTATACATCGCTTTAATTAGATGAATTAACCAATTCTAAGATTTTAACAATTTCATCTCCAATAATGTTCGTCAATTAAACATCAGAATCTATAATAGTACTGCTTAGCGATAAATCACATCCTACAGTAGAATTTGAAATGGATAAATATCTGGGTGTCACATAAAATGAAATTGATCATTCTTGTGCATTACCAGTAGGATATTTAAATACCCGAGTAAAGATGCGCTTTAAAAGCTGTCCTGATTGGTCAGATGAAATTTCAATTGAAAAATTAATTCATAAGGATAATGACGCTAGAGAAATTCAAATGAGGGATTCTAAATTTGTTGTATTTAAAATGATATAAAATAGTGATGCATAGGATAGATATAAAATAGAAATCTAACCACCCATGAAATTCACCAATTCACTACCAAAATCAATACATTTATAAACCTTAAATCATAATAATGATACACTAAAAACATTCAAATTAAAGAAAGGTTAGAGTATTGAGGAATATAATCTATCTTCATTAAAACGTAGTTATATTAGAGTATTATTGGAAGGATTTTATTGGAGTGATGAGCATAAAATGTATAATTAATAAATAGAATAGGATGGTGCCGTAATTACATAAAAGGATTGTATATTAGAATTACCAATAATTGATATGTAAGGTGGAAAATTATCCTTACTTGTATATGAACCATGGAGAATGGAGGAATCGATTGGATGTAAAGAATTTGTGATACATTCATAGGGATATTTAATAAATTAATCTCCATATTCATTAAATTATGCAACAATCTCAGCTAAAAATAATATACCAATATAGATTCCTGGTTAATTTAATGTTGAGGCTGGTAAAAAATATGATTCAAATTGTGTTATTATGGGACCAGAGTGTGGTGATTAGTTAGCTCTATCGATAAAATATAGTGAAAATTATTCTTAAAATCCTACATCTATTATGGGTATAGGTGCATGTTAATTGGATTTAATATTAAATGAAGATGGATTTACTAGATAGATCTATATGGGAGGGGATATATAATTAAAATTATGTAATTCATAGCATTTACTTTTTACAAAAGTGATTTCTGTTGAACCAAGATTTATATTTGTTAATTAAACAAATCATAATCTATAAGTTAGGTCTGCTATGAATCAAGAAGTATCACTTGAGCTATAACCTTAAAAACGAACTCCCTACTCTAAATATTACGATGCCAAGTTTCGTAAGATTGAAGATAAAATTTATGTAAATCTTAATCTACCATAATCTGAGGATTATTAGTGGTCGGGTGATTTAGATATTGCAACTATAGGTATAATGTATTTCTAATTGAATCATACTGATGATAAGAATAAAAAGGTATTTTTTTCAGCTGATACAAGATAGTAGGGATGTAATATTTTTATAATAGTAAATGAAATACCTAAAAATGATGCACCATATAAGGTATAGAATTTATGTAGCGAGATTAGAATGGTATTTGATACATTAGCTATTTTAGATAATGATACTCCATATTATTTTGCATGGAATGAGCCATGTACTTAAAAAAAGAATTTAAAACTTGAGCTTTAAATAGGAGATGAAAATTTAGATTAAAATTCCATATACCTTAATATAAATCCCGATCAACTAGGATTTTTTAAACCAATTAAAATACATAATAAATAAAAAGGAAGACCTCTTTAACTAGCATTGACTATTACACCTGAAGGCTTCCAGAAATAAATTGTACTCAATTATGCATCCGTTCAATAAATCAAACAGGCCAAACTTAAGACCAATAAATAATTTTTTAAAAATTAACTTGATAATCCACAAGATCAGGAAGAAGAATCAAAATAAGAAATTAAATAAAGATCAGTTTAAAGTTTAGGATCACTAGAAAACTCTACAAATAATAAAATAGTTTTTATGATCAATTAAGTGAGTATCTCACTCATGCATAATTCCGATTAATAAAAACGTCCTTCTGAATGCTTAAATTTAACATTCAAGACAATTGAATTAATATAATTGACTACTGATATTAGTAAAATTACGTAAATAAGGGTAAAATATTTGAATTTCGATAATAATTCATAATTTTATGTAAACTATCCAGTAATTCTTACACCTACAAAATTCAAATCATATCAGCTAAAGGATAAATATTTCTTTAATTTCCTGATCAGTCAAAATACTAAAGTAAAGGATATAATTCTCCTTAATGGAATATCATTTGATATTGAACCATTCACCATAAAGATAGAAGATTAACTCACATATACCTTAATGGATTTCGCTAATTCAATTTTAGTCTTCAAAACAAAAATTGAAGATTATGAAAAGAAATAAGAAATATTACATAGACCCGGATCATAGACATCAGATAATTTTTAATCAAAAATAAGTGATATTTAATACTCATATAAACATCATGATTTATAATAGCTTCATTGGTATTCAGATGAATTGCCTCCTTCGTCATTACCAACATATATCAGCGAAATAATCATATCACCTATTATTATTGAATTGACTTTTTCAGCTAGAACCCAGACTAGTGATCTTTAGAATGATAATCTGGCTTTGGCTCCATTCATATCATTTGCTGCTGCACTTGGTGTTGTATTGACAAATATCGATGAGGCTCCCATACATTTCACAGGATTATAGCTAATAGATTGTTTTGATACGACATCCGGTATTATAAATAAGATGGCACTAAATTATAGAGATCAGGGAATGAAGCAGGTTTTGAAATTATTAGGATCTTTATCACTACTAGGTAATCCAGTAGGATTGTTCAATAATATTTCAACAGGTGTAACCGATTTAATAGAAAGACCTGCAGAAGGATTCACTAGAGGACCTTTAGAAGGTGGATTAGGATTAGTTTAAGGAGCTGGTTCACTTGTTTCTCATACAATTGCAGGAGCATTTAATTCAGTCAATAAAATAACTGGTTCAGTAAGTAGCGGCATAGCAAGCTTATCTATGGATCAAGAATATATTTAATAAAGAGAATAAATGCGAATGTAAAAGCCAAAACATATTGGCTAAGGTTTTGAATAGGCAGGTAAGAGCTTATTTTAAGGATTCTCCTAGGGTATTGCTGGGTATTATCAATTAATATTTTTATTCAATTAAATTATTATATTTAATTTTATTTATTAGGGTTTTTTATAAACCATTTCAAGGAGCAAAGAAAGAAGGGCTCAAAGGGTTTGGTAAAGGACTTGTTTAAGGTGGAGTTGGATTATTCACTAAACCAATCACAGGCCTACTTGATGCAGCTGCAAAAACCACAGAAGGGATAAAAAATACCGCATTGTACTTTGATGATAAGCCAAATGATACACGAGAACGGAACATAAGACCCATTTACGGTCACGAAGGTAAATTCGATTCATCTGCAATTCTAAACCTTTTTTAATATTTAGGATACTATACTTAATATGTTGATTTTGATGCTGAAGCTATGACCGCAGTTTAACTCATTAGAAAAGGAAAATACGTCAAAGACAGGCTATTTAGCGCTTTCTAAATTGACGATAAATATATGTTTATAATTACAGTGGAGAATCTTTTTTACATGAGCATTGAAAAAGGAAAAAAAGTATTAAACATCATCAAAAATAATTTATTTTATAGGTTTGGATCATATCTATGGAAAACTATGTCAAAGTATAAAGAAATGAAAGAGGCCTAAAAATATTTACCCTGAGACCAGTCAAAGATTTAAATGTAAAATATTTTTTTCTATATTTTAATTTTACTATTCTCATTATAATTAAATATAGAATAAATAGGAAGTATAATTAGATCTTCCAGAATCATTAAGGCAAATAATTGAAAACTAAATTATATAGCTAAAAAAAATAATGGATTATTTGAGTTGAATAATCGTAAAAAATTTAAAATAAATATAATATATATACATATATATATTACGGTATAAAATCACATAAAATATATTTAAAAAATATTCAAAGAATTTATCATTTATATGTTTTTTATTTGATGTATTATAAATAAATAATTCTTATTTTAATATTTATTAGTTTTGTTGGAAAATTATGCAAGAAAAATAAAATAAACTATTAGCTTTAGGTATAGAAGGTAGCGCTAATAAAATAGGAATAGGAATTGTATCCAATGATGGAACAATATTATCAAATCCACGACGAACATTTATAACACCTCCTGGTACTGGTTTCCTACCACAAGAAGCAGCTGAACATCATAGATCATTAATATTAGAAGTATTAAAAGAAGCCTTAATTTAAGCAAATGTTTCGATTAATGATATAGGTTTGTTTTACATATTTCATTATTATATTAATTAAGGTTTAATATGTTATACTAAAGGACCTGGGATGGGCCCTCCTTTGTAAGTAGGCGCTATTGTCGCACGCACACTATCCTTAAGGTATAGGATTCCTATAATAGGTGTTAATCATTGTATAGGTCACATTGAAATGGGTAGATTAGCAACATAATTATAAAATCCAACAGTTTTATATGTTAGCGGCGGAAATACATAGGTAATAGCCTATTCTAGTAAAAAATATAGAATATTTGGTGAAACATTAGATATTGCGGTAGGAAATTGCTTAGATAGATTTGCTCGTATAATAAATTTAAGTAACGATCCAGCTCCTGGATATAATATAGAATAATTAGCTAAAAAGTACATACTTAAATATAATTATAAAATTTAGAGGCGAAAAATATATTGATATTCCATATTCAGTTAAAGGTATGGATATGAGTTATAGTGGAATTTTAACATACATTGAAGATATAGTATAGGCAAATCCATTAATTGCATTATAAATAGATTAGACTATTAATATAAATAATAATGATAATAATAATAATTATGATAATGTAAATAAAGAATTAGAAAAAAGAAAACGAAAAAAGATTAAAAAAATTATAAATAAGTATAAATTTATCAAAACCTTTAAAAAAAAAATAACTTCACAGAAAAACAGAAGAAGTTAGTAAGACAGTCACTGCTGCAGATTTATGTTTTACCCTTCAAGAAACAATATTCGCAATGCTAACAGAAGTCACAGAACGTGCTATGGCACATTGTGATTCTAAGGATGTTATCATTGTAGGTGGAGTAGGTTGCAATGAAAGACTATAATAAATGATATAATATATGGTAGAAGATAGAGGGGGAAAAGTTGGTGCAATGGATGAAAGATACTGTATAGACAATGGCGCAATGATTGCTTATGCAGGTATTTGAAATAATAAAATATATAATAAATAAACTGAGGCCTTTTGTAATTCTAAACAAGTGGTCCGACTCCGTTTAACGAAACAACATTTACCCAAAGATTTAGAACAGATGAAGTACCTGTCACTTGGAGAAATGATTGAGTAAATGAAATTTGCTTATTTTTTTAAATAATTTTTTTTTAAATACAATGCAACACTTTTATACCTTCGTAATTATATGTATTTATTTTACTCCTGTCTACAAAATTTATTTCAAGTATATA